>TARA_R100001480_G_scaffold45752_1_pt1 | contig 29405 bp, 23 predicted proteins | sample TARA_R100001480 | Tara Oceans TARA_R100001480 (sample SAMEA2622212) | marine metagenome | biome: marine biome (ENVO:00000447); feature: mesopelagic zone (ENVO:00000213) & marine oxygen minimum zone (ENVO:01000065); material: "saline water (ENVO:00002010), including plankton... | reverse complement strand
ACTCCGTGTACGCCGGTTCGATTCCGACCCGCGCCTCCATTATTTCTCAATACTCCAGTACCTTTCAGACTCAAGCCAAGGTTTGCGTTCTGTTCCTCCCGTTATCCATCGTCTGGCGTAATCCCGGCCTGATATGCTTCAATGGTCAATAACTGGTCAAGTCAGCCAACAAGGCTGTCTTTGATACCTTGGCGCCTGGTCAACAACAATGAGCACAGACGAAAAGATGGTCAAACGCCGGCGCTCTGCTCTACGTGGCCGTCAACTGGAACCGGCGGTACTGTCGGAGCTGCGGGACCTGATCGGTGACGAACGTGTCGATTCGTCATTGCGCGACCGCGATCGCCTTATCGAGCACCTGCATGTATTGCAGGACGCGGACGGTTACCTCTCCATGCCCCGCCTTCGGGCCCTTGCGGCATTCATGAACCTGCCCATGGCCGCCATTTACGAAACTGCCACTTTCTACGCCCATTTCGACGTTATTCACGACGAACAAACCCCACCACCTGAGATAACTCTGCGGGTGTGTGATTCGCTTTCGTGTCAACTTGCTGGCGCAGGTGCACTGCACGAGGCACTGGCTGATGGGACTGACCCGAGCCAGGTGCGTGTGGTCCACGCACCCTGCATGGGGCGCTGCGACACGGCGCCCGTGGTAGCCGTTGGGAATCTTCATGTCCTGCATGCCAATGCCCGGAATGTTGAGGCCGCGATAGAGCAGGGGCAGGTCCAGCCAGAGGAAGTCTCCTGGCAACGTCTGTCGGAGTATCGTTCGGCCGGTGGTTATCAATTACTCGCCGATTGCCATGAAGGCCGGGTGAGCATCGAATCGCTGGTACAGGAACTTGAGCATGCGGGCCTGCGCGGCCTTGGCGGCGCCGGGTTCCCCACGTTCCGAAAATGGCAGGCCGTGAGGGCCGAGCCCGGGCCCCGTTACGCGGTGATTAACGCGGACGAAGGAGAGCCGGGTACGTTCAAAGATCGCTATTACCTGGAGCGTGAACCCCACGTCTTCCTGGAAGGTGCACTGGTTAGCGCCTGGGCGGTTGAGGCTAAGGCCCTCTACATATACTTGCGTGATGAATATCCCGGCCTGCACCGTGTGCTGAAAGAGGCCATAGCGGAGCTGGAATCAGCCGAAATCGTTGAACAGGGTTTCGTGATCCTGCGCCGGGGCGCGGGCGCTTACATCTGCGGCGAGGAATCCGCCCTGATCGAGTCCCTGGAAGGTAAGCCCGGCAAGCCACGGCATCGCCCGCCGTTCGTGGCCCAGAAAGGACTATTCAACCAGCCCACCCTGGTTAACAACGTCGAGACGGTTTACTGGATTCCGCGCATCCACGCCCAGGGATCCGACTGGTTCGCCAGCCAGGGGCGGCATGGCCGTCGTGGCCTTCGGAGCTTTTCGGTCTCCGGGCGGGTTGCTCGGCCCGGTGTCCATGTGGCGCCCGCGGGCATAACTCTTAATGAGCTAGTTGAGGAATACTGCGGCGGCATGTCGGAAGGGCATCGGCTCCTGGCTTATCTGCCCGGCGGGGCGTCCGGCGGAATACTGCCGGCCAGCAAAGCCGACATTCCGCTGGATTTCGATACCCTGCAGGAACACGGCTGTTTTATCGGCTCTGCCGCGGTCATCATTCTGTCTGATCAGGACGATTTGGCCGCCGCGGCTTCCAACCTGTTGGGCTTCTTCGCGGATGAATCCTGCGGCCAGTGCACGCCCTGCCGTGTGGGCACCGAGAAAATGCTCACCTTGCTGGAGCGTAATGCCTGGGATGAGCAGACGCTCCAGCAGCTGGCCAGAGTGATGGCGGATGCCTCCATCTGTGGTCTCGGGCAGGCCGCACCCAATCCGGTACTGAGCCTGCTTCGGGACTTCCGTAGCGAACTCGCCAGCAGCAACCTGATCGCGAAAGGTTAGGGGAGGCAGCCATGAGCAAATCGAAAACAGCCATGAGCGATTCGACCACAAGCTTCACGCTGACACTGGACGACGTTGAAGTGCAGGCCTTCCCCGGCGAAACCCTGTGGCAGGTGGCCAAGCGCACCGGCGAGACTATCCCGCACCTGTGCTTTAAAGACGCCCCAGGTTACCGAGCGGATGGCAATTGCCGCGCCTGCATGGTGGAAGTGGAGGGTGAGCGGGTGCTTGCCGCAAGTTGTATTCGCGAGGCAGCGCCCGGCATGGTGGTGCGAAGTGCAGCCTCTGCCCGTGCCCAGGAAGCCCGCAGAGGCGTGCTGGAATTGTTGCTGGCCGATCAACCTGCGCAAGATAGCAGCCCCGATCGCTCAAGCCATCTGTGGGAAACGGTAGATCAACTCGCGATTGATGCAGCGGCCGTGCGCCAACGTCTCCCGGCCCATTCAGAGCGTGAAGAGCCAACGGTTCACCATGTTTCGCCGCGATCGGGTTCTCTGGCTCACGCCCGGGGCCATGACGCCACTCACTCTGCCATGAACGTGAATCTTGACGCCTGCATCACCTGCGGCTTATGCGAACGCGCCTGCCGCGAAGTGCAGGGCAATGATGTCATTGGCCTGGCGCACCGTGGTGCGGCCTCCAAGGTAGTGTTTGATTTCGATGATCCCATGGGCGATAGCACTTGCGTTGCCTGTGGCGAATGCGTGCAGGCCTGCCCGACGGGCGCGCTCATGCCCGCTACCCTGATTGATGCCCAGGGCCGGGGAGACTCCGCTACGGCCGACCGCACTGTGAACTCCGTTTGCCCCTATTGCGGCGTGGGCTGCCAGCTGACCTATCACGTGAAAGACGAGCCCGCTCCTGCCGAATCAGAAACAGGCGAGCAGCGAGGACGTATTCTCTTTGTGGAGGGTAAAGACGGCCCCTCAAACCAGGGCCGACTATGCGTGAAAGGCCGTTTTGGCTTCGATTACCCCTCACATCCGGCGCGGCTCACCCGGCCGCTGATTCGCCGGGAGGGCGTACCCAAGGGGCTCGACCCGGACTTTGATCCGGCCAATCCGTTAACGCACTTTCGAGAGGCAAGCTGGGAAGAGGCATTGGATCTGGCGGCAGGCGGATTAACCCAACTTAAAGCACAACACGGACCGGATGCGCTCGCCGGATTCGGCAGCGCCAAGTGCTCCAACGAAGAAGCCTGGCTGTTCCAGAAGCTGGTGCGCACGGGTTTCGGCTCCAACCATGTTGATCACTGTACGCGGCTATGTCACGCCAGCTCCGTGGCCGCATTGATGGAGTGCCTGGGCTCTGGCGCCGTGACCGCCTCCTTCATGCAGGCGCTCGAGGCAGATGTGGTGATCCTTACAGGCTGCAACCCGGCCGTAAACCACCCGGTGGCCGCCACCTACTTCAAGCAGGCGGCACGAAACGGCACCAAGCTGATCATCATCGATCCGCGGGGCCAGGCGCTGGAGGCCTATGCCTGGCGCAGCCTGCGTTTTTCGCCGGGTGGCGATGTGTCCCTCTTCAACGCCATGCTCAATGTGATCATCAGCGAAAAACTCTTTGACCAGGCCTACGTTGATGCCCACACCGAAGGCTTCGAAGCATTGGCAGCCAGTGTTGAAGGTATGACCCCGGAGGTGATGAGTCCGGTGTGTGGCGTGGCGCCTGAGGTCATTCGTGAAGTTGCCCGAGCCTACGCCGAGGCTGATAGAGCGATGATTTTCTGGGGCATGGGCATCTCCCAACACGTGCACGGCACCGACAACGCCCGATGCCTGATTTCCCTGGCGCTCGCATGTGGCCAGACCGGCCGGCCCGGAACCGGCCTGCATCCATTACGGGGGCAGAACAATGTGCAGGGCGCCTCCGATGCCGGTTTGATACCCATGGTATTGCCTGACTACCAACCGGTGGGGGATGCCCAGCTGCGGGCCGCCTTCGAAGAACTCTGGAGTACCGAACTGGACCCGGAACCGGGGCTCACCGTGGTGGAGATTATGGACGCCATCAAGGCGGGCACCATCAAGGGCATGTACATCCTCGGCGAAAACCCCGCGATGTCCGACCCGGACCTGACCCACGCACGGGCCGCGCTTGCTGCCCTGGAACACCTGGTGGTGCAGGACCTGTTCGTTACAGAGACCGCCCAGTTTGCCGACGTAATCCTGCCTGCCGCCGCCTGGTCGGAAAAGTCCGGCACCGTCACCAACACCAACCGCCAGGTGCAAATGGGCCGTGCCGCACTGGCGCCCCCTGGGGAAGCAAAGCCCGACTGGTGGGTTGTTCAGGAAATCGCCCGGCGTTTCGGGCTGGCCTGGAACTATGCCGGCCCCGAGCAAGTGTTTGAAGAAATGAAGCAGGGCATGCACTCACTGGATCATATCTCCTGGTCTCGCCTGGAGCGCGAGGGATCGGTTACCTATCCATGCCCGGCGGATGACGCCCCGGGCCAGGACGTTGTCTTCTCCGATGCCTTCCCGCGCGCAGGAGGCCGTGCGAGATTCTCACCGGCCAGCCCACTGCCACCGGACGAACCAGTGGATGAGGCCTATCCCATCGTGTTAACCACCGGGCGATTGCTTGAGCACTGGCACACCGGCGCCATGACCCGTCGCAGCCGGGTGCTGGATGAGCGGGAGCCGGAAGCTGCAGCTTACCTGGCACCAGCGGAGCTGGATCGCATGGGCGTAACATCGGGCAATGACATTCAAATTGCCACCCGGCGCGGCACCATTACCCTGACGGCGCTGGCCGATCAGACCATGCCCGAAGGCATGGTGTTCGTCCCCTTCGCCTTTGTGGAGGCGGCAGCGAACGTGCTCACCAATCCGGCCCTGGACCCGTTCGGAAAGATCCCGGAGTTCAAGTATGCAGCCTGCAGGTTGAGCCCGGCGTAGCCTTCCAAGCAAACAGACTCCTCCAGAATGACGTTCTTTGTTGTGCCGCCTCTGTAAAGTTGTCGCGGGTAGTCTAGAATAACGCCAAAATTTCCAGATCTTTCAGGTAGATAAAATGCCAAAGTTTTTGCATACGGCAGACTGGCAGATGGGCCGGGCCTTTACCCGTTTCGAGACCGAAGACGGTGCAGCCCTGGTCGAGGCCCGGTTTGAGGCCATTGAAACGCTTGCTCAACTGGCCAACGAACATCAGTGCGATGCGGTCTTGGTGGCCGGTGACGTCTTTGATGCGCAAACAGTCTCCGATCGCACCATCCGGCGGGTATTCAACGCCACAAAGGGGTTTGCCGGTCCCTGGGTCATGCTGCCAGGCAATCACGACGCCGCCCTGGCAGAGAGCGTGTGGACCCGAGCTCAGCGCCTGGGCGCGGTGCCGGAGAACGTATATCTGGCGCTTCAGCCCGGGGTGATTGATCTTGAACCCCAAGGCCTCAGCATCCTCTGCGCGCCGCTGACGCAGCGCCATACCTACGGCGATCTGACCGAGCCGTTCAGTGGCTACGAAACACCTGAAGGTTTTCCCAGAGTCGGCCTGGCCCACGGTAGCGTCCAGGGCCTGTTGCCGGACGAGATTGATTCAACCAACCCCATCGCGCCAGACCGTGCGGGAGCCAGCAGGCTCGATTACCTCGCCCTGGGCGACTGGCACGGCACCAAACAGATCGATGAACGCACCTGGTACAGCGGGACGCTCGAGCCGGAACGGTTCCGGAACAACGAAGCGGGAAATGCCCTGATCGTTGAAGTTTCCGCGCCCGGCGCAACCCCGAAAGTAACCTCACTCCCAACGGGGCGGTATCAGTGGCACCAGTGGCGGGAAACCCTGGCGGTCCAGTCCGATCTTGAGCAACTACTGGAGCGTTTGAATGCCTTGCCCGAATCCGCCGTTGTTGATCTGCGCCTTGAAGGCTCGGTGACCCTGGCCGGTGAAGAAACCCTGCTAAAGGCTTTGTCGGTTGCCGAAGCGCGATTCCGCAGCCTTCGCTCTGAGCGGAGCGGGCTTCAGCTTGCACCCACGGATGAGGACATCGCGGCCCTGAAAGCGGATGGCTACGTGGGCGAGGTGGTCGAAAGCCTGCGGGAGCGGCAAGAAGGGGCGCAGGACGATGTCGCCCGGGATGCCCTGGCTATCCTGGCGGGTCTGCTCAGGGAGCGGGAACAGGAGGTGGGGCGATGAAGCTGCAGTGTATGCGCATTGAACAGCTGCGCCAGTTCCGCAAACCCTTCGTTCTGGACAACCTGCAACCCGGGCTCAACCTGATTCACGGTCCCAATGAGTCCGGCAAAAGCACGCTGGTACGTGCCATCCGTGCCGCATTTTTCGAACGCTACCGTTCCACGGCCGTAGACGACCTGCGCCCCTGGGGCGACTCCGCTGCGGCTCCCACCATTGAGCTGGAGTTTGAGCAGGACGACCGAACCTGGCACCTCACCAAAAGCTTTCTCCAGCGCAAACGGTGCGACCTGGTTGTCGGCACCGAAACCTACAGCGAAGACGACGCCGAAGAAAAACTGGCCGAATTGCTGGGCTACCAGTACCCGAAACGTGGCGCCAGCAAAGCTGAACACTGGGGCATACCGGGACTGCTGTGGGTGGAACAGGGCACCGGGCAGGACATCGAACAGGCCATAGAGCATGCCGGTGATCATCTGAAGTCTGCCCTGAATTCCATGGTCGGAGAGGTGGCCAGTTCCGGAGGCGACGACCTGATCGAGACAGTTCGCAGCCAGCGGGACACCCTGCTGACCGGAACCGGCAAGCCCCGGGGCGATTACCTGAAGCTGGAAAAAGACCGCGCTCAATATGAACTTGAAATTGAAGAGCTGAAGGAGCGGGTGCATAAATACCAGGAGCAGGTCGACCGGCTTGGAAAACTGGCCCAGGACTATGATCAGGCCGAGGCCGAGCGCCCATGGGAAGACGCCCAGCGCCAGCTAGAGGAAGCCCGGGTGCGCTATCAGCAGGTTGAGCGCCTGGAGCAGCAGCAGAACCAAGAGAAAGCCACGCTTAGCCAGCTGCAGCAAAACCACCGCCTGTTGCAGCAGAACAAGGAACATCTGGAAGGGCTCAGTCGCCAGCTTGAAGGCCGAAAGGCAGAACTGGATCGTGCCGAGCGAGACCTCTCCGTGGCAGAAGCACAAACGCCTGCGGTCACAGGCCGTTTAACCGAAGCCAGAACCACCTATGAGCAGGCGGAAAAGCAACGGAAACTGGCGGGTTTGCTGCAAACTCGGGAGCGGCTGGAGCAGGATGTACGCCGGCTTGAACAACAAAAACAGGCGCTGACCCAGAACCTTGCCAAAGCAAAGGAATACCACCAGCAGCTAGAGCAAGCGAGGCAACAGGCCAGGGAAAACCGCATCGATGCAGAGTTGGTCAAAAAACTGCGAGCAACTGGGAACCAGCTGAACGAAGAAACCATCCGTTCACGGACCATCGCCACCCGATTAAGCTGGCAGCTGGATGCTGGCGCATCACTGACGCTGAACGATGAATCGCTTACCGGACAAGGTGAGCAGCAGCTTCTGGACGAATCGACCCTGGTTATTCCGGGCGTGGGCATCCTGGGCATCACGCCGGGCGGGGAAGAGCTGGCCAGCACACGAAGGAAGCTTAAAGCCCTTGAGGAAGGTCTGGACGAACAGCTGAAGACTCTTGGTGTGGAATCAGTGCAACTGGCGGAGGATCGTCTTTCCGCCTTTGAAAGTGCTGGAAGAGCCGTCAAGCATGCCGACGAGCTGTTTAAATCTCTGGCGCCGGCAGGCCTTGAGCGACTTGTCTCCGACCAGAGCGAGGCGGAGGGGGAGCTGGAGAAAGCCAAAAAACAACTGGAAGCCACTCCCAAACCGAATCCGCAAGAGAATGTGCCGGCCCTGGAAGAAGCGGAGGCGGCGTTCACCCGGGCTGGCAGCGCATTGGACAAGGCCGAATCCGATGAGCGCGCGCATCAGTCCCGTCTGTCTGCCCTGAAACAGGCCCGGGACAACGCCAAAACCGAATGGCAGCGGCTGGCGGATGAAGAGAAGAGCCCGGAACGGCAACAGCAACTTCGCCAGATAACCACCGACTTGACGACCATCGAGAAACAGCAAGCTGAACTGGAAGCCAGCCTTGAGCGCCGGGAACGGGAAATCCGCGATGCCCGCCCGGAGTTTCTCCGGCAGGATATCGAGCGCTACCAGAATGCGGTCAACCAACTGCGCCAAACCCAGGAAAACCGGGGCCGCGAACTCCGAGATATCAAAGTCAGGTTGGAAGCCTGGGGCGCAGAAGGGCTGGAAGAACAGCTCAACGAGAAAGAGGCGGAGTACGATCAGTACAATCGCCGCTATCAAGAACTGCATCGCCGCGCCCAGGCGCTGGACCTGCTGCTGACCCTGCTCACCGAAAAGCGCCAGGCCCTGACACGTCGACTCCAGGCGCCGCTGCAGAAACACCTGAACCACTACCTTTCAGTGCTGTTTCCGGAAGCTTCGCTGGAAGTGGACGAACAGCTACGGCCGGGCACCTTCAGCCGTGGCACCGAGCTTGGACTGATCACCGAACTGAGCTTTGGTGCCCGGGAACAGATGGGACTGATCAGCCGTCTGGCCTACGCCGATCTGCTGAGGGAAGCCGGAAGGCCGACGCTGGTCATCCTGGACGACACCCTGGTGCACAGTGACAGCGACCGCCTGGAAGATATGAAGCGCATCCTGTTCGATGCGGCCAGCCGGCATCAGATATTGCTGTTTACCTGCCATCCAGGGAACTGGAACGACCTTGGTGTACCACCTATTGACCTCCAGAGCTTGAAGGTTCAGGCAGTTCCACAGGCATGAGTAGCGACGCCAAGCAGTGCTTTGCAAGTTACGGACGGCTGACCGGCAAGCTGGATATTCGGTTGTGGCTGTCCAGTGCGTCCACAATGTGGAAGTGCTCGATCTCTCTGGTGTATTGTAAGGCTACACAAAAACCGCTTGAGGCCTCTTCAGGCCAGAAAAGATCACGTTCGTGTCCAACACCGCAGTCCGTTACCTCACCATGCTCAGGATGGTTCCGCGTTTTCCAAAGTCGATCACAACCACTGAGCTTGCCTAAAGGCTTAAGGGCATGATTTTGCGGTGACTATGCGCTCAATCCAGCGGGATCTGGAGAAGCTGAGTACTGACGTCCCGCTGTTGGTGGATGAGACGACCCGGCCATTTCACTGGTCTTTGCAGCGGGATGCCACCATGGACATTATCCCCGCTCTGGACTTGCCAGCCGCGCTGACATTTGAGCTGGCCCGAGCCTACCTCAGCCCCATGCTACCGCCGCGGGCGCTGTCCTATCTAAAGCCTCATCTCGATGAAGCTCACCGCACCGTGCTACGGGAAAAAAATTCGCTGGGACAGTAGCTAGATCGGGTCCGGGTCATCAACCGCGGGCCGGGGGGGCCAGCGACCAGGAATCGATGCGGATGTTCTGGAAACAGTGACGGAAGCACTGTTGCGGGAATGCCAGTGCAAACTGAAGTACCAGGCCCGCAACTGGCGGGAGCCAGAAGAAATTGTAGTCCAGCCATTTGGTCGAATCTCCGCTGGGCTTCGATCAGCTGACAGAGGATATTGATGACAGCACTTTCGAAACGTCCGTAACCGTCGGTGACACCCAGGACCTGCGGTGGTAGTTGGTTGCTCAGGCTGTTCATTGCGATATTCTGGAACCAGTTTGTCTGAGGAGCGAGATCGAGGAAATCCTGTCGAAAGGTCTCAAGAGAACTCGTGGCCACTGTACCGGACGGGGACGTGCTGGTGGATGCGGGGGCTGATTTTTCTATCCTGGAGAGCAGGCGAGCCTGTAATCGATAGCAATGGCTCGATGGCCAGAAAAACCTGTCGGGAGGATCGCGGCTTTCATGGAAATCCGACATGTTAGGGGTTAACGTCATTCTACCGGATTTAGTTAGATTGCGAGATATAAGGAATGCCGGTGGCCACAGCGCCGTTCTTCTGGAAGTCATCAATGTGGGACGTACACGATGCAGCAGACCGGAATTTACGAGCAGCTTATTACCCGGCTCGTAGAAAACAGATTGGACCGGAAACAATTTTACGTAGGTGAGCGCCAGCTTAGCAGTGTGGAAGCATCTGTATGGTTGTCACGATTCCTGACTAACATTCTGGAGTTCGCTATTGGGTCGGTGCCTTCGGGCGATAACCGACTTCAGGAGCAAATCGAGTTATCGAATCAGTTGCTGATGTGGCTCAAGGGGAAGGTGCAGGATGATGGGTTTCTGGATGAGAACCTCCTCGATAGCCAAGGAAAGATCCTCACCGCGCTTTATGAGCTGGAAAACCCGGTTGCTTCGAACCTGAAGCAGTATGTTGAAGACGTTTTCCCGCTCACAGGACTCACACAGAGTGAGTTATTTTCAGGCAGTAATGCTGGCTTGTCACTGGAGTCAGAGCTAAAGCGCGAGATTTTGTCAGCGGACCGGATATACTGGTTGGTCTCATTCATCAAATGGGCCGGAATTCGGATATTCCGGAAAGAACTGGAAACCTTCACCACGAGTGGACGCGAACTCAAAATCATCACCACATCCTATATGGGAGCCACGGATGCCAAAGCCGTGGAGTACCTGGCCAGTCTGCCTAACACTGAGGTGAAGCTGAGCTACAACATCGAACGTGAAAGGCTGCACGCAAAAAGCTATTTGTTTTTACGGAATACGGGCTTTCATACCGGTTACATTGGTTCGTCGAATCTGTCTCGGTCGGCGCTGACCAACGGTCTTGAGTGGAACCTGAAGATCACCTCTCAGGAAATTCCGCACATTATCAACAAGTCCCTCAGTACCTTCGAGACCTATTGGGCATCGGATGAGTTCGAATGGTTTGATGGAGAGGCTGAGAGTACAGAAAAGCTAAATCGTGCGCTTAGGCAGCAAAAAGGATTGGACGATGCTGGTATCGCCCACTATTTCGAGATCACGCCGTTCGCGCATCAGAAGGATATTCTCGAGCAACTGTCTGTTGAGAGGGACATGCACCAGCGTTTCCGCAACCTGGTGGTGGCGGCCACAGGCACGGGAAAGACTCTGATCTCGGCCTTTGATTTTCACCGATTCCTCAAGGCGAAGCCAAATGCCCGCTTTCTTTTTGTGGCGCATCGAGAAGAAATTCTAAGGCAGGCCCGCGAAGCATACCGTGGAGTACTGCGTAACAATACATTCGGTGAGCTCTGGGTCGGCGGTCATTTGCCTGAGCACTACCGCCAATTGTTCGTCTCGATCCAGGCGCTTAACAACCAGCTGGCTCAGCTCAACCTGACCGAAGACTACTACGACTACATCGTTATTGATGAGGTGCATCATATCGCCGCATCCAGTTACCGAGCAGTACTTGGCCACTTCTCGCCTGAGATACTCATGGGGTTAACAGCGACACCTGAACGGCACGATGGGGGCGATATCCTGAGCGATTTTGGAGGTGTGATTGCCGCTGAACTCCGCTTGCCAGAGGCGATTAATCGCCGCCACCTTTGCCCCTTCCAATACTTTGGGATAGACGATGATACTGACCTGCGCACCATCCCGTGGAATCGCGGCCGCTACGATGTTGTTCAGCTAACCAACCTTTACACACACAACCAGAACCGCGTGGAAAAGATCCTGCGCAGCTTGCGGGAGATCGCCACTGATATCGATAGCATGAAAGCCTTGGCTTTCTGTGTGAGCCGCGCTCACGCCAACTTTATGGTGTCCCAGTTCCTGCTGAAGGGCATCAAAGCGGATGTGCTTACCAGCGACAACGCTCATGAACGCCACCAAAAACAGCAAGCCCTTCGATCAGGGCAAATCCACGTTCTGTGCGTGGTTGATATCTTCAACGAAGGCATCGACATCCCAGAAGTGGACACCCTGTTGTTCCTGCGCCCTACCGAGAGCCTGACCATCTTCTTGCAGCAGTTGGGTCGCGGCCTACGTTTGGCGGATGGCAAAGAGTGCTGCACGGTTTTGGACTTCGTGGGTAACTCCCGTCCTGAGTATGATTTTGCCAACAAGTTCAGAGCTTTGGTGGGCAAGTCTGAACGCTCAATTACTGATGAGTTGAAACAGGGCTTTCCCCGTGCGCCGTTGGGCTGCCGGATTGAGCTTACCAAGAAAACCCAGGAAATGGTGCTGAGCAACATACGCCAGGCCACTCTTACAATGAATCGGTTGGTATCCCTGGTACGTCAATTTCCGCAGCATTCTGCTCAACCTCTCACGCTGAAAAACTTTCTAACGCATCATCCTCACATCGACCTGAACGAGCTATATAGGCGCGGTAGTTGGGAAGAACTGGTCAGCAAAGCCAAAGACGAGAATGTTGCGGATGAGTCATTGTTTAAACTAGTGAAGAAGGCCATCTACAACCGGGTACTCATCTGTGATGATCACCAGTACCTGCTGTTCCTCAAAAGGCTCTGCCAGTCAGGGTTTCGCTGGGACAATACCGATAATCGCCAGGCTCTGATGTGCCATTACGATTTCTGGCAGAAAGCAGGACCGGAGTTGGAGTTTCAGTCGCTTGCCCAGAGCCTCGCTGAGCTCCGTAAGTCCCGAGTAGACCAGGAACTCGTGGACGTACTCGAGTGGAAAATGGCAAAAACCAGGCACGAGCAGCCGGCCATGCCGGAACTGCCGGACATACCGCTGCGACTTCACGCCCGTTATTCTCGGGAGCAAATTCTGGTTGGGTTTGGTGCTACGACATTCGAGCACCAGCCGCCCTCTCGGGAAGGTGTTTACGTCATTCAGGAGCAGAATATCGAGCTGCTTTTCGTCACCTTAGACAAGAATGAGAAACAGTTTTCCCCGACCACCATGTATAACGACTACGCCATAAATGAGCAGCTGTTCCACTGGCAGTCGCAAAATAGCGCACGGCCAGACAGGGGGAAGGGGAAGGAATACATCAAGCACCGAGCCCTCAATAAGCGCCTGTTCCTGTTTGTGAGAGAGCAATCGAAAGATGTGTACGGTCGCACGATGGGATTTGTGAATTATGGCGAGGTTGAGTACATGTCACACGCCGGCTCACAGCCCATGAGTATTACTTGGAAACTCAGGACGTCGATGCCGAGTTTTATGTGGCAGCAGGCAGCGAAGCTGGCAGTGGCATGAGCTACACCCCCTACAACCAAAACGCCCAAAAGTTCTTCAGCCAGTATCAGTCCCTGACCTTCGAACAGGTTCATCACGATTGGGTATCTTTCCTTGGTGATAAGTCAGGCCTTGGTCTGGATGTCGGCGCAGGCAGCGGTCGCGATTCCAGTGCCCTTGCAGTGCGGGGTTGGGATGTTGTCGCGGTAGAGCCCGCTGCTGGCTTACGGGAGTTGGGGCAGGGCGCTACTCGCAATCAGTGCATTCACTGGATAGACGATCAATTACCCGACCTTGGTAAGATCCGGAAGCTGAGCTATCGCTTCGATCTGATTCTTGTCTCCGCCGTTTGGATGCATATTCCTCCATCCGATCGTGAGCGTGCTTTTCGAATCCTGACTGAGCTTTTGGCACCCGGTGGAATGCTGGTGATTACGCTTCGTCATGGGCCCGGTGATGGCGAACGAATTTTTTACGATGTCAGCAGGGACGAGCTGGAGGGTTTTGCCAAACGCCGAGCACTGATCCCGCTGCCGTTGCCGGTCGGGCGCAAGAAGGATGAGCTCCAGCGGAACGCAGTTTCCTGGGAGACTCTGGCTTTTCGATTGGCGGACGACGGCACAGGCGCATTGCCGACAGTCCGCCACATCATCGTTAATGATAATAAGTCTTCGACTTACAAGCTGGGTTTGCTGCGAACCCTTGTCCGGATTGCTGACGGTGCGCCTGGCTTGGCGCTTAAACGTACCGATGACTGGGTGGATATTCCGCTCGGTGCGGTCGGGCTTTTCTGGATTATGCTTTATCATCCCCTGGTTCTTCGGCATCAACTGAGGCAAGCGCCAGGAATTCGTGGCTATGGCTTCGCCACGGACGATTTCTTCAACCTGCAGAGTTTCACGCCTCTGGATTTCAGAGTAGGTATGTCGCTGTCGGCGGATGTTGCTCCGGTAGTCCTGCGCGCTATCCGGGACGCTTGCTCGACCATTCTCAAGAACCCCGCACATTTTACGACCTGGCCTGGCAGCAACCGCCCGATATTCGAGGGCGGAGCGGCCAGGATGACCATCAAGAAGGCGCCCGTGCGTTTGGACAAAGCAACGCTTTCCCGGTTCGGTACCTTCCGGGTTCCTTCATTTCTCTGGGATGCATTTAGTCGCTATGCGTGCTGGATTGAGCCTGCGATCGTTAATGAATGGATCGATTTGATGGGTAGCTGGGATCTGCGTTATTCCATGGATGTCTATCATCGTGGTTTAAAGTGGGTTGAAGGTCGGCGCGATACGTCAACTGTTCGTCAAATGATCGACCAGCAGCTCGAGAATGGTAGGGTCGAGTGCGTATGGACGGCCCAAAATCTCAAAGCGAAGCGGTTTGACGTCGACCACTGTTTTCCGTGGTCACGATGGAACAACAACGATCTCTGGAATCTGATGCCAGCGACTCATACGGCTAATGCCTCGAAATCCGAAAAACTGCCTGGGGACTTGCTGCTCAAAGAGGCACGCCCTCGAGTAGTGAGCTGGTGGGAACAAGCCATAGTGGGAACGTCTCGTGAGGAGCAGTTCTTCTCCGAAGCTGAGGCCTCGCTACCATTGCTGGGGCAGGAACGAACAGTCGAAGGCGTTTTTGAGGGGATGCTTCAGCAGCGATTGCGGCTGAAAACTAATCTTCAGCTGGCAGAGTGGTTAGGCGCGTTATAACGCTCTATTCATGCCATGGTTTCTTAAACGGAACAAAGTGTTGATTCCCATAGAACCGGTGCAATGAGACCTTAGATCGTAATTTGAAAGCGGACGATTCTAAAACCATCAGGATGATGCCATGCCCCAATCGCCCCTCGTCCAACCCCTGAAGCTCCCCTGCGGAGCAGTTCTGCCCAACCGTATTACCAAGGCTGCCATGACCAAGGGGCTCGCAGACGATCAGCTACACGCCACCCACCGCCATGAAACCCTTTATCGACGCTGATCCGCGCCTGGGTATCCTCAAGGCTGTTGGGGCACATGTGAAGGATGAACTGAGCCGGGCCCAAAGGGTAAAGAAGGCTCGGCCTACCTCAAGATGATTCTCTGGATCGAGCGGGGAATAAACCGGGTGATAAATTCGGCAGCGTAGGTCTGTGGTGTAACCAGATACCGAGGCTTGGGGCGTGTCGCCTCAGCGGCGCTGTAAATCTTTTTCACGACGTCTGATGCGCTGGCTGTAAAGGGCTTGATTCTGGCGCCTGGCGCGAGCGCCACCTCCATTGCTTTGTACTTTTCCCGGTGCACGGCGCTTGCCCGGCCAAGCAAGGGCTGCAAAGCGGCCAGGGCATGCTCTCTGAACCGGGTCACCACGGGGCCGGGGAGTACAAGCGAGACGCTTTCCAGGCTGTTGCTGGCCTGTTCATCAAACCAGAAGCTTTCATGGGCCGTGTTCATCGCGGATTTGGCGGCACAGTAAGCGCCTTTCATTTTCTGGGGGGCGATGGATAGAACAGAGCTAACCGCGATGACCCGGAAGGGTGTGCCGTGTTGTTCGCCGAGTCTCAGGCAGACGGCAGCCAGCTTGATGGGGCCGAATACGTGGGTGCTGAACTGCTTTTGCCACATGGATTCGGACAGGTCGCGAAGCGCTCCGAACTGCCCGTAACCGGAGTTGTTGACTAGGATAACTCGCTCGGCGCCCGCGATTTCGGTGTCCAGAGCGCCCGCAAGCCCTTCAATCTGCTCAAAGGACTCGAGATCCAGCGCTAGCTCCAGATCGGCTGACTCGACGCCGGTTGGCTGTCGGGATAGGGCGATTACCCTGTAGCCTTTCCGGGCAAAGACGGCGCAGGCTTCACGGCCAATTCCTGCGCTGGCACCGGTTATCAGAGCGAGTTTGGTCATCGGATTAATCTCCAATCCTGCATCCACAGCAGAAATTCACCAGCCTGCTGCCTGGAAACGAAAAGGCTGACTGAAGCAAGGTCCTCAAGATCCAATGGCTCGCCCTTAGTGTCGAACGTCACCAGGATAGGGTTGCCACGGCTGATAGTGTACGTGTCTTTCATTGACTTACCTTCACTCGCTTTGCAAAGAGTCAGGTTAACATTCTGGATTAAAAATCCCCGATACAGTAGGCGCCTGATGGCGTTACACTAATTGTCAAACCTACGTTACAAAACACTGTTCAGAGTGATTGTGGTGAGCTGTTGAACGACTACCTCGAGAAAATCCTCCGTGGCCAGCCCATTAACTATGAAGCTTTCCTGAAGAAACTGCCGGAGGCGTTTCGGCGCCGCCATAGGAAGTTGTTTGCGACGGAAAAGGTGAAAACCAACCGTTGGCTTGTCACGATCCTGAATGAAACCGCTTTCACGGAGCTGCAGGATGTGACGCAAACGCCGGTAAGCCGGGTAGACGCCGCAAAAAAGGGTAACTCTCATCGCCATGGCACCGAGGTCAGTTTTCTTCTCGTTTACCATCAGGGGTTGGCGCACAGCCGGCCGGACGTAGTCGTTATTGGAACAGAATTCGTGGATATGGGGTTTCATCAAGCCCGGTCGGTGCTGGTGGTAGAGAACGAGCGGAATTTCTACCAGTATTCGCAGATGCTCGATTTTGCCAGCGAAACACTGGGTAGGCGCCTGGAACTTGCGAAGTGTGATGTGGTGTTGGGTGGTGGCAATCGGGTTACCCGGGGCGCGATTCTTGACTGGTTGCAGGGCTATGAAGAAGTATTCTGCGCATTCGATTATGATGCGGGTGGTCTGCAAATGTTCTCGACGATCGCAGCCTCTCTTGGTAACAAAGCCACATTTGTTCAGCCGCCCGACTGGCAGCCATGGCTGGCGCGGTTCCGCAATATACCGGACACCACCGAACGGTTCACCAGGGCGATATCGTTGGCAGAGGGGCTTGGTTTTGTGCCCCTGGCAGAGGCCTTCAGGGCAACCGGCAAATTCATGGAACAGGAGATGATTCTGGATGAGTGACTCCCAGGGGAGCCCAGGCAATTTCAATTTTGGTATTCGCCGTCTGGTATTGGTGGATTCTGCTGGCTTCTGTTACGTGGAAATTCCGGTGGACAACCACGGCCTGATCCTGGGCCCGGGCAATCTGGGTAAGTCCAGCCTGCTGAATTCGCTGCGGCTGTTTCTGTTGCCGGAAAATAACTTTAAAAACAGTCGCAAGAAATTCGCTTTCCGCAATGCCAGCGCCGGCAGTTTCTATTCCAACGAGGAAAGCTAACAGCATTACTTTCCCAGCCAGTTCAGTTTCCTGATCATGGAGGCCGAGAACCCGGCGGGAGTGCATTGCCAGATCCTGTATCGGGACAGCGCTAGTCAGCTCAGCTATGGACGCGCTTTCGTGCCGGTGGGTTATGACCAGTTGCGGCCGCTGTTCTGGAATGGGAATGATGAGGACGGAATCGGCCAGGCGGTGCCAGAGCTGACTTTTAGCCGCGTGTCAGAGACACTGAAAAAACACTCCAAAGAAACCCGGCTGGTGAATGACCCGGCCAAACTCAAACAGATGCTGTACAGCAGCGAGCTGATGAACGCTGATGCCGTACGCTATTCCGTGCTGCCTTTGGGTGAGTCCGACGAGCGCCGGGTGCAGTCTCTGCGCACGCTGATTCTGCTGTTGTTTGAAATGAAGGCGGACGATCAGGCCATGTCCAATGCGGTGGCCAGCATTATCGAGGCAGAGGGTTGGCAGACAAACGTGAAAAATAGCCCAAAAACACTCCCAACCTATTGAACTACCGTTTTTTTGGTCACCCGAACCCGAGTTCATGTCATTCTGACCGATAAAAGTAACTCAGCCTTGTTGTCGGCCCCGCAGACTCTACTCGACTGGGGACTGACCTTAGCGGATGCGGATTGGCTGGAAGACGCCGTGCCGAAGACCCGGCTGATGTCGAGTGAAGATGCTACGGTGTTGTGGGGCGCTCGGCACCAGCTTTTTAAAAGCCGGTCGCCGGTCACAACAGACAGCAAGGGTGTCTGCCAGGGCGACAATACGCTGAGGGCCTCCGGTCTCTGAAGAAGCGAGGAGTTACCTGTCTCAGTGAAAGGAGAAGTTCCTTAGCTGGCCTCGGAATCCGCGTGATGTTGCCTATTGATCTGGTGCAAACCTGGCTAATGTGTAACTGACGCTTGTCTATATGATTAGCTTGCGATTTACTGTTACTGAATCGTCAATAGCAGGACAGTGACATGGCCCCGCACTCCCCTCGAGATCAGTTTCCTCTCACCAATGCCCGGGTAGCAAGGCGCTGGCGTAAGTTGTTGGATGAGCGCCTGAAAGATTTGGGGGTTACCCAAGCTCGCTGGTTCACCATGGTCTGCCTGCAGCGTGGTGGTGGAGGATTGACCCAGCGGGAGTTAGCCCGCTTGATGACCATCGAGAATCCGACATTGGTCCGCCTGCTTGACAGCCTCGAGGAGCAGGGTCTGATTGAGCGCCGGCCCAGTGAGCGTGATCGGCGCGCCAGGCTGCTTTATCTTACCAATGCCGGTGAGCACTTTATGAGCGAACTGAATGAGCGGGCGAATGTCTTGCGAGAGGAGATGCTGAAAGGCATTGAAAATACCGACCTGGAAGTCGCCCTGCGTGTTTTTGAGCGGGTTATGGAAAATTCCGCCAACCTCAAAAATTCCTGAATCCGAGACATTTTTCAGGCAGCGAGCGAGAAGATTAGAACTGGAGCGTTCTGCACATTACACCGTTGCAGGACAATTCCATCACGGCTAGCTGTCAATCATTACTTGTGTTACGTTTAGTTTATACTGAACAGATTGAACAAGTTGTGCGGACAGCCGTCTCATCATTTCTGGCCGGCGACCAAAAAGTCGCCGTACGGAAGGTATGTCAGCATCCGGGAGCAAGTTCTTTTACATCCGGTTCAACCCAGCTTTGACAGAGGAATCTTCAGTGAAATCTGGATGTTGCAGAAAGCGTTACCGGAATTGGTGCTCAGGTCTGTTGCTGGGTTCTCTTGTGACATCAGCTTCCGCTGAAGGCCTGCTGTCCCTGAAAGTGGAAAACGATGCGTTTTCCGCCGGCGGCGATGGTCAATATACCAACGGCGTAGAGGTGATCTGGGCCTTTGAGCCCGCCGATCAACACTGGACCCGTCGTCTTGCGGATATTATTCCGGGCTGGTCTGGCAGTAGTCTTGCCGGCGCAACGTACCGGCTGGGGCAACAGATGTATACGCCGGAAGATATAGAGGTTGAAGCGCTTATTAAAGATGACCGTCCCTATGCCGGCCTTTTGTTTGGCGGGGTTTCGCTACTGAGCGAAAGGGAGCACGGTGGCTTGCGTTTGGCAGACAGCCTGCATATCGACGTGGGCATCGTAGGCCCGGCCTCCGGCGCTGAGGTGGGTCAACGAAATTTCCATGAACTTATTGCGGCAGACAAGCCGAGGGGTTGGGATAACCAGCTTGATAACGAGCCAGTTATCAATTTCGGTTATGAACGTGCCTGGTTTATGAAGCAAAACTTCTCTGGGCTGACCATTGAATATGGGCCGTCTGCCGGGTTTGCGCTCGGCAACCTGTATACCTACGCTTCCGGCGGCCTGGGGTTTCGTTTGGGAGAGGGGCTTGAGCGTAGTTTCGGCATTCCGTCAGTCGCTCCTGCACAAGGCGGGCAATCCTCTTTTCGGCGGGATCAGGGCTTTAGCTGGTACGTCTTCGCTGCCGTTGAAGGGCGCTATATGGCACACAACCTGCTGCTCGACGGCAACAGTTTCGAGGACAGCCACTCCGTTGATAGTCGCGAATGGGTTGGCGACGCCCAGGTGGGTGCGGCATTGACCTGGGATCGCTGGCAGATCGCTTACACCTACCTGTGGCGAAGCGAAGAATTCAAGGAAAAGGACGGCGTCGATCAGTTTGGATCGATCGTTCTGTCTACCTGGTTATAAACGAAGGCATGGATCGAACGGTTTTTGAGTCTTTGGCCCATTCAGAGGTTAGTTATATGGAAACAGAGAAGAGTTTGATGGTGCGTCTATTTGGGGCCCGCATGCTGCCCATGTGGTTGGCGGTTCTTTTGCTGGCTGGTTGTGACAACTCCTCCGGTCAGACAAAGGCTGAACGGTCTGCGCCGCCGCCTCCAGAAGTCGGCGTTGTTGAGGTGCAGCCGCAGCGTGTGAATCTTTCAATGGAACTGCCGGGCAGAACCGCCGCTTACCGTATCTCGGAAGTGAGGCCGCAAGTCACGGGCATTTTGCAGGAGCGCTTGTTTGAACAGGGCGCCCAGGTCAAAGCAGGTGAGGTCCTCTACCAGATCGACCCCAACCGATACCGTGCTGCCCATCAGCGGGCCCAGGCAGAACTGGAGCGCGCACAGGCCGAATTGCGACAGGCGCAGCGGGAGTGGGCACGTACGTCAGACTTGTTTGAGAAGAATGCGGTCAGCAAGCGTCAACGTGATGAAGCGCTATCGGCCTTGGAGGCAGCCCGGGCGGATGTCTCCCGATCCCAGGCGATGCTCGAAACGGCGGGTATCGAGCTGGCGTATACCGAGGTCAAGGCTCCCATCGCCGGGCGCATTGGCCCGACACTGTACACGGAGGGTGCGCTGGTGACCGCCAATCAACCCCAGATCCTGGCGCGCGTTGTGCAGCTTGATCCCATGTATGTCGATATTCAGCTACCGGTCGAAAAACTGGCTCGAATTCGGTCGTCTCTGAAGGAGGGCGCGGCTTCTGAGGCCGGCCCAAATGAAGCCGAGACTGTTTTGTTGCGCGAAGACGGCACCCCCTATCCGCATAAGGGACGCGTTGACGTTACGGATGTAACCGTCAACCAAAGCACCAGTTCTGTCACGGTGAGAGCCGTCTTCCCCAATCCGGACGAAGACCTTCTGCCTGGAATGTACGTGCGCGTTCGTCTGAGTGAGGGAGTTCGGGAGAACGCCATTCTGGCGCCGCAGCAGGGCGTGAGCCGTAATCCGCAAGGAGAGGCCACCGCGTTGCTGGTCAACCCGGAGGGTGAAGTTGTCGCCCGCCAGTTAGAGGCAGAGCGGGCCATTGGTGCATTCTGGCTGGTGGAGAAGGGGTTGGAACCGGGAGATCGTCTCATCGTCTCCGGTCTGCAGAAGGTTAGGCCAGGAGCCAAGGTGAAGCCGGTTGCCGCAGATATTCCATTACATCCCACCCAAAACCAGCAAGCCAGTGGCACGAATAGTCCGAAGAAGAACGCCTCCGACGAGGAGGGCCCCGCACAATGATCAATTTCTTCATTTCCAGGCCCGTTTTTTCCTGGGTTCTGGCCATTGTCGCCATGCTGGCGGGTATCATGGCGATCTTCGTTTTGCCGGTCCAGCGGTATCCGTCGGTGGCACCGCCGGCGGTGGAAATTCAGGCCGATTATCCTGGCGCCTCGGCGGACACCGTGTCCAATACGGTGGTTCAGGTCATTGAACAAGAGATGACCGGCCTCGACAATCTGCTCTATATGGGGTCGACAGCGGATTCCTCAGGCCACGCTACGGTTACTCTCACCTTTGCGGCGGGCACCGATCCGGACATTGCCCAGGTCCAGGTGCAGAACAAGCTCAAACTGGCGGAACCGCGACTCCCGGAAGTGGTGCGCCAGCAGGGGATCAGCGTCGAGAAATCCAGCACCAGCTTTCTGATGGTAATGGCATTCGTCTCTACCGACGGTCGTCTCAGCAAGCTGGATATCGCCGATTTTATCAGCTCCGAGTTAGCCGAACCCATCGGACGGGTAACCGGTATCGGCAGCGTGCAGGTTTTCGGCTCTGAATATGCGATGCGGATTTGGCTGGACCCTTCGGCGTTGACCAATTACGGCCTGACCGTCGCCGACGTGAGCGCCGCCATCGAGGCGCAAAACGCCCAGGTCACCGCCGGTCAGCTCGGCGGGCTGCCCGCAGTCGAGGGCCAGCAGCTCAATGCCACGGTCACCGCCCAGACCTTGCTCACCTCAACCGAAGAGTTCCGCAACATCCTGCTCAAGAGTATGCCCGACGGGTCCCGGGTGCGCCTGGGGGATGTTGCCCGCGTTGAGCTGGGCGGCGGTGCAGTCCAGATTGACACTTTCTACGATGGCGAGCCGGCTGCCGGCCTTGGCATCAATCTGGCGCCGGGTGCCAACTCGCTTGCGGTCACAGAGGCTGTTAAAGCGCGGCTCCAGGAGCTCGAGCCCTATTTTCCCGAAGGGGTGGAGATTCGGTACCCCTACCAGACGGCCCCTTTCGTGGAGGCCTCCATCGACGCGGTGGTCACAACCATCATCGAGGCAATCGCCCTGGTGGTCCTGGTCATGCTCGTATTTCTCCAGAGTTGGCGGGCTACCCTGATACCAGCGATCGCAATCCCGGTGGTGCTGCTGGGCACGTTTGCGATCATGGCGGCCTTCGGCTTTTCCATCAACATGCTCACTCTCTTCGGTCTCGTATTGGCGATCGGCCTTCTGGTGGATGACGCCATCGTGGTGGTGGAGAACGTCGAGCGGGTGATGCATGAGGACGGCCTGGGCCCGATGGAGGCGACGCGTAAGTCCATGGGGCAGATTGCCAGCGCGCTGATTGGCATCGGTGTGGTGCTGTCTGCTGTTTTTATTCCGATGGCCTTCTTTCCGGGCTCCACGGGGGCCATCTATCGACAGTTTTCTTTGAGTATTGCCGGTGCCATGGTGCTTTCGGTGCTGGTGGCTCTGATTCTGAGCCCCATGCTGTGTGGTCGGATACTCAAGCCCACGCACGAAAGAACCTTGCTGCAAAAGCTGTTCGGCTGGTTTGAAGCAGGCCTGGGGCGACTGACCCGGGGCTATGTCCGGCTGGTTGGCCATACGGCGCGCCACGCCTGGCTCTACACATTGGCGTTCCTGGGCATCGTTGTCCTGGTGGCCGTTCTCTTTGTGCGGTTGCCCGGCGGGTTCCTGCCCGCGGAGGACCAGGGGTTCGTCGTGTTGCAGTATCAGTTGCCCTCCGGTGCGACCCAGCAGCGCACAATCGATACCATTGAGGTTATCGAAGATTACCTTATGGAGCAGGATGAGGTGCAGGGCCTCTTCACAATCGCGGGTTTCAGCTTCGCTGGCCGGGCGCAGAACGCGGGACTGGCGTTCGTCAATCTCAAGCCATGGAGTGAGCGCGATCCCGAGACGCAAAGCGCCGGCGCCATCATTCAGCGGGCGAACCGGGCGCTTGCCGGGCTGGTGCGTGATGGGCGGGCTTTTGCTTTCAATTTGCCACCGATACCGGAATTGGGGCAGGCCCTGGGCTTTGAATTGCGCTTACAGGATCGGGGTGCCATCGGGCATGAAGCGCTCATGGCAGCGCAAGGTCAATTGCTGCAGTTGGCGGCCGAAAGCCCCGTGCTGGCGAGTGTGCGTCCCAACGGTTTGGCGGACAATCCCCGCTACAAAGTGGACATTGATCACGAAAAGGCACAGGCCCTTGGCATAGAGTTGTCCGAGATCAGTCGACTTCTGTCGGTGACCTGGGGCTCGCAATACGTTAACGATTTTCTCCATGAGGGGCGGGTCAAGCGGGTCTATGTTCAGGGTGATGCCCCTTTCCGGATGCTGCCTGAGGATTTTGAGGCGTGGTATCTGCGAGCCGCTAACGGAGAGATGACCCCGTTGAGCGAAGTGACGAACGGACGCTGGGAGTATGGCTCACCGCGCCTTGAGCGTTTCAACGGTGTTCCGTCCCGCCAGATTCAGGGTGAGCCGGCACCGGGGTACAGTACCGGTGAGGCCATGGCGGAGGTCGAACGTTTGATCGCTCAACTCCCGGACGGTGTGGCCGGAGCCTGGAGCGGCCTGTCCTATCAGGAGCGCCAGGCCGGTGCCCAGGCATCCCTGCTTTACGCGCTGTCGGCACTGGTGGTGTTTCTGGCGCTCGCCGCGCTCTACGAAAGTTGGACCATACCCATTTCCGTGATGCTGGCGGTGCCCTTGGGCGTACTCGGGGCGGTACTTGCAGCGATGGTTCGCGGGCTTCCTAACGACGTCTTCTTCCAGGTTGGCATTCTGACCACCGTTGGTGTGACTGCGCGCAACGCTATACTTCTGGTGGAGTTCGCCCGAACACTCGAGGAGCAGGGAATGAAGCTGATTGAGGCAACCAAGGAAGCGGCGCGAGTGCGCTTGAGGCCGATTCTGATGACATCGGTTGCTTTCGGCATGGGTGTGTTGCCGCTTGCTTTCGCCAGTGGAGCCGGTGCAACCACCCGTATTGCGATAGGAACGGCGGTTCTCGGCGGCATGATTTCGGCAACGATACTGGCGACGTTCTTTATTCCACTGTTCTATGTGGTGGTCCGCCGTATCACGGATTTTCTGAGTGGCTCCAGAGACCAGGATGACTCGGCTGCGGCCGCTCCCGGACGTGCAGACGGAGGTGTGGCTGATGACCGTTAAGGTATTGCTGGCCACTGTGATGGCGTTGTCACTTGGTGGCTGCTCACTCGCGCCGACTGTTGAGAAACCCGAGCCGTCGGTGCCGGAAAACTGGTCTTCCGCACGACTTTCGGCGAACGAGAAACTCCCCCTGGATTGGTGGCGTGGCTTTGGCGATCCGGCGCTTGTCACCCTTGTTGAAGAGGCGCTTGGTGCCAACAGCGACCTGCAACTTGCTGCTGCCAGGGTCGCCGAAGCACGGGCGCGCCTTACCGGGCAGCAGGCGGAACAATATCCGCTTCTGGAGGTAGAGGGCTCTGCGGTGCGCCAGGGGCCGAGTGAGGAGGTGGTCAACAGCGCTGGTGGTGGTCAACCCTTCAACGATATCCAGGTCGGTGGGGTGCTATCGTACGAGCTGGATCTTTGGGGGCGGCTTGCGAATGCCAGCGAAGCAGCCCGGGCGCGTCTCCTGGCCAGTGCAGCGAATCGCGAGGCCGTGCGACTAGCCGTGATTGGTGAGGTAGCCAATGGTTACTTCAATTTGCGTGCGCTTGATCGTCAGATCGACATCACCGAACGCACCGTGTCATCCCGCCGCGAATCGGTCGCCCTGCAACGGGCCCGGTCCGAAGGAGGCGAGGTTAACGAGTTGGTCCTGCGGCAGGCTGAAGCCGAGCTTGCAGCCGCTGAATCCGAACTTCCGAGGCTTCGCCAGCAGCACGCCCTTCAGCGAAACGCCTTGGCAGTGCTTCTGGGGCGAGATCCACAACAGATTGTACGGAGTGATATTTCCGTGGCGGATACCATTGGTGAGATGAATGTTCCGGGCAGCGTCCCTGCCGGCCGGCCGGCGGATCTGATGGTCCGCCGACCTGACATTGTGGCAGCCGAACAGGAGTTGATAGCGGCCAACGCCGAAATCGGTGTTGCCCGGGCGGCGTTCCTGCCCAGGATTTCGTTTGAGGGCCTGCTGGGCCTGCGAAGTGCCTCCGGTGGCGACTTGTTCCAGGGCTCCGCATCCACTTGGCAGTTGGGCGGCTCGTTAGTCGGCCCGTTGCTGGACTTTGGGCGTTCCGAGGCATTGGTCAATCAGGCGGAGGCGCGTCAACGCCAGGCTCTGATTGCCTATCGTCAGGCCATTCAGGTAGCGTTTCGGGAGGTGCTCGACGCCATGGCCGGGGTGCGTGGTGCCGAAGAGCGCCTGGAAGCGCAGGCCCGGCAGGTAGCAGCACTACGGAGCACCACTAAACTTGCGCGGTTGCGCTTTGAGGGTGGCGCCTCCAGTTATCTGGAGGTACTGGATGCTGAGCGGAGCCTGTTTACAACCGAACTTGATCTCGTGGAAACGCGGCGCGATCAATTGCAGTCGACGGTTAATTTGTATCGCGCGTTGGGAGGGGGTTGGCAGAGTTCATCGCAATCTTCAGATTATGAAAACACTGACTGAATCAGACAGACGGTTTATTGAACGCCTCGGTCTTCAGGCTCAATCCGAAGGCTTTTCCCGGATTGCCGGCCAAATTTGGGCGACACTTATCGTGTCAGATGAGCCGGTCAGCTCATCGCAGCTTGTAGATACGTTGCGTGTCAGTAAGGCGAGCGTCAGTACGAATACGTGCTTTCTCGAAAGACTGGGTATTGTTGAACGCCGAAGCATTCCGGGTGAGCGCCAGGATTTTTTCGCCATTCGTCCGCATCCTTACGCTGCTTTGGTCGAAGGGCAGATAAAACGGCTCGAGGCCCGAAAGGAGGTGATCGCGGAAGCCAAGGCAACCATTACCAATGAACAGACGCTTGCCAAGCTGGCTGATCTGGACCAGTTCTACACCCTGTATTACGAGAGCTCCAAAGACCTTCTGAAGCAGCTGAAATCTCAAGTCCGAGGTCATAAAACAAAATAAAACCAAAGGAGTAGGCTCGAGCTTCATCCGGGCCTGAATGAAACGCTGGCTATGTCAGAGCAACCCCCGTCGGTGTTACTGAAAGGAGGGCCTGGACCGTTCTCACCGTTTGGAATGCCTTGTCAACGGTTCTAAACAAAGCAGGCTCGTCAATTTGTCTCTTGCAAACCTACCTACTGATAGGTAAATTACGTGTCGTATGCTTAATGACCAACAGAGGTAATCAATGAAAATTTACGACACTGAAGGCTTTCCCAACCCGCTACGGGTTCGCATCGCCCTGGCAGAAAAAGGCGCAACGAATAAGGTGGAATTCGTCCCGGTCGATGTCATGGGTGGGGAGCACCGTTCCGATGCGTTCAAGACGAAAAACCCGGATGCCACCGTGCCCATGCTGGAACTTGACGACGGCACCTGCATCGCCCAGTGCAATGCCATCACTGAATATATCGACGGTGTCTTTGATGGTCCGTCCCTTATGGGTACAACCCCAGCGGAGCGTGCCCGTATCGCAATGATGAATCTGCGGGCAGAAAACGGTCTGATGAATGCCGTGGGTGCCTATTTCCATCACGCGACCCCGGGGCTTGGTCCGGATCTGGAAACCTGGCAGTGTGCTGAATGGGGTAATAAACAGAAAGAAATTGCCAGCGCAACCATGGCCTACCTTGACAGCGTTCTGGCGGACAATGAGTTTCTCGCAGGCGACAGCTTCTCGGTCGCAGACATCACCGCCTTTGCCGGCCTGGGGTTTGCGGATTTCGCGAAGGTTGACATTCCCGAGTCCCTGACCAATCTCCAGGCCTGGCGCGCAAAAGTCGCAGCCCGTCCTTCAATTGCCGGGTGATCCGATACCCTCGGGTTTCATGCAAGCGCGGAAAACATGAAGGCCAAAAAGGGAGGAATATCATGGAGATTAATGCAGATTTCTCCAAACCGGTGGTTATGCATTCCGACCAGATTGAATGGCAGCCCTCGCCCATGAAAGGCGTGGAGCGGCGCATGCTGGACCGGATCGGGGAGGAAGTTGCCCGCGCCACGACCATCGTTCGTTATGCGCCGGGGAGTCATTTCTCGGCACATACCCACACCGGTGGAGAAGAATTCATCGTACTCGATGGCGTGTTCCAGGACGAGCACGGTGACTTCCCAGCGGGCAGCTATGTGCGCAACCCCCCAACCACGTCACATATTCCGGGCTCTGAAACGGGCTGCACGATATTTGTGAAACTGTGGCAGTTCGACCTGGCCGACCGGACCCAGTTGAGCAAGAATATGGAGGCCGGGCTGGGGGTCCCGGTGGGCGGCGTTGCCACCACAAAGCTGCATGAGGACGATCGTGAGATCGTGACCTACAGCCAGCTCGATGCGGGGGCGACACTGACCTCTGAGGCGCCCGGCGGAATCGAGCTGCTGGTGATCGAAGGTTCGGTCACCAGGGATGGCGAGATGCTGGCCAGGCATGACTGGCTGCGCCTCCCTGAAGGACACAGGTTGTCCGTGGCGGCCGGGGACGGCGGCGCCAAGATCTGGATGAAAACGGGGCACCTGCGATTTGCCGGGGCGCCGAGGGTATAAGCCCGGCAATAGCGGGATTGCAAAGGCAGACAGGTGGATAACCATGAACCGTGATACCAGAACAGCCCTGATGGACCTTGCCGAGCACACCGTGCGGTCACGGGGCTTTGACGGGTTCAGCTATGCGGATCTGGCTGAGGCCATCGGCATTCGAAAGGCCTCGATCCATTACCATTTCCCCACCAAGGCGAAGCTCTCCGAAGCCTTGATCGAGCGCTATCAGACCAGTCTGCAGCAGGGTCTTGCCGAGATCGAGGCAGCCCATGCCAGCGCCGGCGAGCGCCTCAAGGCACTCATTGCCCTGTATCGCGGAGCGTTGCATGATGGACAAACCGTGTGTCTGTGTGTTGCCTTTTCGACCTGCCGCGAAAGCCTGTCCGACATCGTCATTGCCAGAGTCGGCGCCGTTCGCGCAATGGTTCTGCAGTGGATTGCAGAAACCTTTGAGCTGGGGCAAAGGGATGGATCCGTCTCGGCCATCGGTGATCCGAGTGATGAAGCACCGGCGACCCTGGCGATGCTGGAAGGGGCCCACCTTGCCGCGCGCACCGAAGAAGACCCCGCCGTGTTTGATGCTGCAACGCGACTGCTGCGCGCCCGCTGCCAGTAACGACGGGACAGGAATCGCGTTTAGAGCCAGCGATTACATTCGTATCCGCGCGCCCGGAGACCTCTCCCGGGAGCTTTGGTTGATGCCTATCCGTACATAACCACTACGCAAACCGGCTCATAACGAGCGAAAAGGAGCAAACAGATGATGAGCACCCTGAAAACAGCACTGGCAGCAGCCACGCTGTCACTCACTGTTGCAAGTACGCAGGTACTGGCAGAAACGCAAACCAGAACCATCGAGTATCAAGTCGGCGACGAGACCTTCACCGGCTACATGGCCTGGGATGATGAATTCGGGCAGAAGCGTCCGGGGGTTCTGGTGGTTCATGAATGGTGGGGGCACAATGAATTCGCGCGAAATCAGGCAGAACGGCTTGCTTCCGCCGGCTATACAGCGTTTGCACTGGATATGTATGGCTCTGGCAAACAAGCCGACCACCCTGATACTGCCCAGAAATTCATGCAGGAAGCCACCAGTGACATGGACCAGGTTAAGGCACGCTTCATGAAGGCAATGGACATCCTGAAGAACCACGAAAGTGTTGATGCGTCCCGAATTGCAGCGCAGGGTTACTGCTTTGGCGGTGCCGTTGTTCTCAACATGGCGCGCATGGGTGTTGATCTGGACGGCGTTGTCAGCTTCCACGGTGCGCTCGGCAGCCCTCTCCAGGCTGAACCCGGATCCGTGAAAGCCAGGATCCAGGTTTACACAGGCGGTGCCGACAAACTGGTCCCCTCGGATCAGGTGGCGAGCCTGGTCAAAGAGATGCAGGATGCCGAAGTCGATCTGACACTGGTGAGCTTCCCCGGAGTGCTGCACTCATTTACCAACCCGGGTGCTGACAAGATCGCCGAGGAGTTCGGCATGCCGGTGGGTTATGACGAAGCGGCTGCCGCCCGCTCCTGGGATGGCGCTATGCGTTTCTATAAGGCCATCTTCGCCGAGTAACACAAG
>TARA_R100001480_G_scaffold30777_1_pt1 | contig 30237 bp, 44 predicted proteins | sample TARA_R100001480 | Tara Oceans TARA_R100001480 (sample SAMEA2622212) | marine metagenome | biome: marine biome (ENVO:00000447); feature: mesopelagic zone (ENVO:00000213) & marine oxygen minimum zone (ENVO:01000065); material: "saline water (ENVO:00002010), including plankton... | reverse complement strand
TATTGTGCTGGTAATACTACAACGTTAACAGCTCCTGCTGGATTAAGTTCTTATTTGTGGTCTACGGGAGCAACTACACAAAGCATTAATGTAACGGCAGGCACCTATACAGTCACGGGAACTGATGCAAATGGATGTAGTGCAACTTCTTCTGCTTCTACGGTAACAGAATTACCTTTAGATAGCGCAACAGTAACATATTCATCAAGTGCTTATTGTCAAATGCCGACAGGGGCTTTAGCTGTAGATGGTTATTATCCTTTATATACCACAGCTTCTGCTGCTAATGCGGTTAGTAATGATGGTCAAAGCCACACACATTATTTAAGCGGTCAAACTTACTATATGCCCGGAGCATCAGCCGGTGTAAATCCCGGAGTTGTTCTATATCACGGTGGTTACTCTTTAACTACGCCAGCACCATCCATCACAGGTGAAACTGGAACATTTAGCGAATCAACTGGAAATCTAAGTATAGATAGCTCAACGGGTGTTATAAACGTTAATAACTCAACTGCTGGTACATATACAGTTGTATATACTACAAATGGAAGCTGTCCAAATACAGTTAACAACACTATTACAATTAATCCTCTTGATGGTGCTTCTTTTGCTTATTCTGCGAGTAGTTTACCACAAACAGGAACAGCAAGTTTAACAACTACACCAACCACTTCAGGTGGTGTTTATAGTGCCTATCCAAGTGGGTTAAGTATTAACTCTTCTACAGGTGAAATTGATTTAGCTGCTTCTACTATTCAATCTTATAAAATATTCTACATAACAAGTGGAACGTGTCCAAATTCGTCAACATTTAATTTAGCTGTAACTGCTGCAGGAATTACTAATAACTTTAGTATGAGTTTTGATGGTATTAATGACTATATAGATTTAAATTCTTTAGATCAAAGTATATTAAATGGCTCATTTACTGTGAGTTTTTGGTTAAATAAAACTTCGAAAACAGGAGGGTTAGCAGATAATGATAGAATAATTGATTTTACTGTTAGCTCTTCAACGAGTTTACAAATAATAACTGATGACACAACAAATAAATTTGGCGTTAATTTTATACAAAATGGAAACAATCACATAAATCAAAAAGTTTTTAATAATTGGAATACCGTCACCGGTTCTTGGCATCATATAGCTTTAACTTGGAATGGGTCTTCTTATGAATATTATTTTGATGGCTCACCTGTTTCAACTACAGGAGTAAAATCTATTGGAATAAACGGTTCGGGTTTTTATCTTGGTAAACGAGCAGATGGCTTTTCAAGCACTTATTTAAATGGCAAACTTGACGAAGTAGCAATCTGGAACACAGCTCTAACATCTACACAAGTACAAAGTATTTACGATGGAACAGGAACTAATTTAACTAAAGACTTAACTACAGTGTCAGGTAGCAACTTGATTTACTGGAATAGAATGGGAGATTAATTATGAGTAATTACTATAATAGACAATGGCGTTTGCCTAACAATGAGAATAAAGACAAGCAGAGTAACTATTCTATGGACTTTGATGCTGCGAACAGTCAGGTGGTCAATATAGATCATAATTCTGTTTTTAATTTAGGAACTTCCTTTACTATAAGTGGATGGTTTAATTTTTCTTCTAATAAATATCAAGGCCTAATTAGTTTTGATAATACTTCACCAAGAGGATGGTTTTTGTTTCAGCTAGCTGACAATTCAATAAAATTATTTGATGGCACTAGTGCTTTTACTTTAAAAACGTCATACACAACTACTAACCAATGGGATAGTTTTATAGTAACTTATGATGGAACAGATTTAGTTTTTTATGTAAACGGAACACAAGAAAGCACACAAGCCGTTTCAGTGAATTTACAAACTAACGGAAATGACGGACAAATAGGTAATAATAAATTTAGCACAGGAAGATATTTTAACGGAAAAATAGACGGATTAAGTATTTTTAATTACGCTCTTTCTTCAGGTCAAGTAACAACTCTTTCTGGTTCAAGCTCTACTGGCATAGGAAACCCAATGAGTTTATCTCCAAAGCCTGTTGCTTACTATCCTTTAGGAGATAAAGATGCTTTTAACGGAGCAAATTATTTAGTTCCAAATATTGCAGCCGAAGAAGCTGACGGAGACATAGCTACAAGTTACTCTCCTTATGCTTTAGAGTTTGATGCTGCAAGTAGTGATTATATAGATTTAGGAACAACATTAAATTCTATGTTAGAATTAAGTGACAGTTTTAGTGTTTCAGCGTGGATAAATTTTGAAAATACTTCTACAGACAGAACTATTATATCAAATTTTACGAGCGCAATAAAAGGTGTTCAATTAAGGGTTTTACCTAATGAAAGTATAAGAATTATTATAGCTGAATCAAATAGTAAATATTTATTTGTAGATTCAACATCTTTATCTACAAACACTTGGCATCATACAGTTTTTACTTATGATGGTTCAAATACTATTGGAGGTTTAAACTTATATATAAATTCTTCGTTAGATAATAATACTAATGGTACAGCAGGAGCAATTACAACAATAACAAGTTCTGATAGTTTAAAAATAGGAGCATATACATCAGGGCAGTATTTTAATGGAAAACTTTCAAACCTTTCAGCGTGGAACACAGCTTTAACATCTGCACAAGTAACAGAACTTTACAACGAGGGTGTTCCATCTAATCTAAACAATCATAGTGCATATTCAAATCTTACAAGCTGGTGGCAATTAGGAAGTAATAGTTCTTTCAATACTAACTGGACTGTTTTAGATGAAAAAGGAACAAACAATGGAACCTCAAGCAATATGGGAGAAGATGCTATAGTAGATGGGATTGGAAGTTATGCCAATGGTTTAAGCTCTGGAATGGGGGGTGATGAAGTTATTGGAGATGCGCCTTACAGTTCAGCAAATTCTCTTAGTGTAAATATGGATATAGAAGATAGAGTAAGTAATACACCTAGTTAAAATATTAAAATAAATAAAAATGAATAATAGAAGTTATATAGTAATAAATTTAAGCGATACGGATAAAGTGCTTTTTTCTCAAGTTAATCAATCTTCAGCACAAAGTATGCGAAGAAACTTAGCAAACACGCAAGGAATATTGAGTTATAGCGTGACACCTAGTTTTGTAAGTGATGGTTCCTTAGTGCCTGTTGGAGATATAATGAACCAAGATCAATGTCTTGCTTTATTAGCAGATAGTGACTGGACACCAGACAACCCTGAAACGTGAAATATGTAAGTAACATATTACAGAAGCCCAAGAAAAGAAAAGGTGTACACGCCAAAAGCAAAATGAGCAAGTGTAAAGGAAGTAAGAATTATGTCAAACCATATAAAAGACAAGGCAAATGAGAGAAATAGAAAAAATTATAATACATTGTTCAGCAACTATTGAAGGCCAGAACATTAGTGCTGCAACTATTAAAAGGTGGCACGTAAAAGATCGTGGTTGGTCAGATATTGGCTATCACTATGTTATTGGTTTAGACGGTAAGATAGAAGCGGGAAGGCCCGTAAACAGGATTGGAGCGCACGTAAAAGGTGAGAATAAAACCAGTATAGGAATTTGTTATATAGGTGGATTAAGTAAAAACAAACGTGCTAAAGACACAAGAACAGAAGCACAGAAAAATGCATTAATAAAGCTGATTAAGACACTTAAAAACATTTACCCAAGTGCAACACTACACGGGCATAATGAGTTTGCTAAAAAGGCGTGTCCTTGCTTTAAGGTTTCAACTGAATATGCAGAGTTTCAGCCAGAAGGTTACAAATTTGATAAAGATGATAAAGGCGAATAAAATGGACGATCATAATTTAATTCTTGCGGTTGCTGGTGTAGTTTCTGCTTTAGGCCTCAAAGAAATTTGGCAATTATTTAAACAAAAAATAGATATTAATGCGAAGAAAGAAGAAAGGCAAGACAATCTACAGGCAAAAGTAATTGAAGAATTAAAAAACAAAATTGATGGTTTAGAACGTAAGATTGATGAATTAATTACTGAGAACACTCATTTACGTGTTAAGATAGCGAAGATGGAAGAAAGATTAATAGCAAACGCAAAGAAAAGAACACAGAACAAGTACAAAGATGAATAAGATAAAAGATACTAAAATAGGGAAGTTTTTAGCTGAAAAAGCACCCAATGTCTTAAAGGTGGTTGGTTCTGCATTACCTGATAGTGGTACACTAGGAATCATTAAAAATTTAATAGATGGTGAACCTGATTTATCACCAGAAGATAAAGCACAGATGCACCAACAACTAGTAGAATTATACAACCTAGAGGTAAAGGATAGAGATAGCGCAAGGCAACGAGAAGTAGAAATGATGAAAGCTGGCGCACAGGATTGGATGATGAATGTAACAGGTGCAGTTGGTTTATTTGCATTTGTGTTTTTAATTATTGCAATAGTGTTTATTACAGTACCCGAACACAACAAGGAATTAATGATACACACCACGGGAATAGTTGAAGGAATAGTATTATCAATCGTAGGATATTACTATGGTAGTATAGCTAAAAAAAGAAATTAGCAAAATTTTATTTTTTGAAAAACCACAAGAAACGTTTTAAAGACAAAACAGGTAATCCACGATACAGATTATCAGAGGATGAAGCTGATATAATTTTCAAGTATAGAAGAATAAAACAAGAAGCAGAAGCACAGGGTTTAAGTGTTGATGATATACATAGTGGATGGATTAAATCAAAAGAAGCAAGTTTATATTTTAAGAATCCAGATTTTAAAAAACAAGATCATAAAAAATTATTTAAAGATTTACTTGATGATTTAAAACAACACGCACCACACTATAATAAAATACAAAGGCCAAAGGTTATTGAACCACATTTGTTTTTTTGTTGCCCAAGTGATATTCACATAGGTAAATTATCAAGAAGTTTTGTAAGTGGTGTAGAGTATAACAATCAAATAGCAGTGCAACGCACGTTAGAAGGCGTTAGAGGGTGTATCAAGAAAGCAGAAGGTTTTCATATAGATCAAGTTATATTGTTGCTTTCTGGAGATATTTTACACGTTGATGGTTTTAAAACAACAACACGGGGAACACCACAGGATATGGATGGATTATTTTCAGATATGTTTTTAATTGGAAAACGTTTAATAGTTCAAGTTATTGAAATGCTGTTGGACATTGCAGATGTTGAAGTAATGTACACTAGTGGTAATCACGATCATATCACGGGTTGGTTAATGAGTGAAGTGTTAAAAGCGCATTTCAGCTTATGTAGTAATGTTACGTGGAACAATGATTTAACTATGCGTAAATACTTTAAGTATGGTAAAACATTAATAAGCAGTACACACGGAGATGCTATAAAATGGAATTTACTACCAATGATAATGGCTGATGAATGTAAATGGTGGTCTGAAACTAAATACAGGTATATGTTCACACAACACATACATCATAAGGTTCAACATAAAAATGATTTTGTTGGTGTAACATTAGAATCATTACGTTCACCGTCAGGCGCAGATGCTTGGCATCATAAAAGTGGCTATCAATCTTCATCTAATTTAGCTATTGAATCATTTCTTTTTCACAAGCAACACGGGCAAGTTGCAAGGTTGACACACCTATTTTAACATTTCATTGTTAATAAAGTTTTTAATGTGTTTTGTAATTTGCATTGTAATTATATATATATTTACAACATAATTAAAACAAACAACTATGAAAACTTTTAAAATACAACTAAAAAATACTTTATCAAATAATAATAGTTCATACTATAAAAAATTTGGTGGCATCTTAACTAAATATGTAAATGTGCAAATAAAAGCAGATTTAAAAGATATTCCAAATTATGATAAAATTATATCTATAGAAGAAGTGTAAATCACTTCTTTTTTTTTATTAAAACAAACAACTATGAAAACTGTAAATTATACAACACGTACATTTTACGTGCCTGCTAGTAAGATAGATACATTACTAGAATTTCAAGAGAAATGCAGAGCCAACGGCAGAAAGTCATATTCTGAAGTATTACTACAATTAATGGAAGAATACAATGGAAATAACTGAATACTATAGACACATTCAAGATATGGAAGAATGGCAAGCATACTATTTTTACACTTCACTACATTTTAGGTTACGCAAGATCATCAGACAAGCAAACTGGAATAAGAATGTTATTACACGTTTTGAATTAAACAACAATGACAAAGAAATTCACAGACACCGTTTTGATAGATTAATAGATGAATTAAATGATGTGGATAAGCATTGGAAACAATTACGATACAATTATGATAGTAAAAGAATAAAAAAAATAAAAAAACAATTAACTAGAATTAGAAATTATGGATTTAAAAACAGTAAACATAAAAGGTAAACAGTACGTCACAGTACAAGAAAGATTAAAATATTTCAGAGAACACTTTGCAGGATACAGCTTAACAAGTGAAATAACACACTTAAATGAAAATGGTGTGATAGTTCGTGCATCACTTAAAAACAATGAAGGTGATGAAGTGGCGAGTGGATATGCACACGAAAAACAAAATAGTAGTTTTATAAACAAAACTTCATTTATTGAAAACTGTGAGACATCTGCTTGGGGTAGGGCTTTAGGCAATTTTGGCGTAGGTGTAGATCAATCAGTAGCAAGCGCTGATGAAGTAGCAAACGCAATTAAAAACCAATAGATATGATAAATAATATAAAAACCGAATGTGAAAAGCTGTTAGAATTAGTAAAAGAGCAACAGCAAATAGATGAACAATGGAACGAAGCAATCAATAAATTTTACCAACAAAAACTAGAAGACTATGAAAATAAATGAAATAGCAAAAGAATATGATATAGACAGGTACCCTGAAAATATTAAATCAGCATTAAAAAATAAATTTAGTAATTCGCCTTGTTTTACATATTTAGAGTTGATTAATATACACGATGCTTTATTAGTATATCTAGGAACTATTGAAGAAGGTTTGTATTTATGGAATAAAGTTGAAAATTTAGCTTATTTAATTGATTTTTGCCTAGAAAATAAATTATACAATGAAAAGGAATAGATTAAGCTATAGCGCATTATGTGCTTTTAAAAAATCACCTAACCACTTACTAAAATATTGGGAAGGTAAAACAAAAGTTACAGATGCAATGCAGTTTGGTAAAATTATACACAAACTATTATTAGAACCAGATTTATTTAATGATGATTATGCAGTGTTTGAGGGTAAAATACGTTCAGGCAAAAAATGGCAAGAGTTTAAAGCAGCTAATGATAATAAACAAATCATAAAACTATCAGAACTAGATGACGCTAATGCGATTGCAAACAACGCAATGAACAACCCTATATTTAATAAACTAATGCAAAACAAGGTACACACTGAAAAAGAAGTAAGGTGGAATCACGCAGGAGTAAATTTTAAGGGTTTTGTTGATCTGGAAAGCTATCTTGACGGTAAAACTATAGTATGTGATATAAAAACAACTACAGACGCTGGCAAGCGTTTTCAGCGTGATTTGATATACAATGATTACAAAATGCAAGCAGCTATGTATTTAGAAAACTATGATAATGCAGATTATTATATAATTGCAGTAGAAACTACTTCACCTTACAACGTACAAGTTTATAAGTTAGGATTAAATTTAATAAAAAAAGGTGAGACAGAATATCATAATTTAGTTGATAAGTACAACAACTGGAATGGTGAACTAGTTGGATATGGTGATGACATTATAGAAATAGAAGTAGAAGAACAAATATTAATTTAAAATAAACAACAATGAAAATTATGAATAAAACAACAGTAAAGAACGAATTAAAAAGGGGGATATACATACCTTTTTATTCAATTAAAGATTTAAAACCAGCAAAAGTTAACAGAGATTTATTTCTAAAGCACGCTGAAAATTTTAAAACTAAATTAAAAGAAAATGATTGGCTTTTACCAATTATTATAGCAGCAAATGGTGATGTAATAGAAGGTCATCACAGAATAGAATCAGCAAAATTACTTGGCGAAAATACTGTGCTAGTATATGTTGTTGATTGGGTTAATACAAATAATGCTAAAGAGCATTTAAAATGTATTATTAATCTTAATAATGGCAACAAAGCTTGGACAAGTTTAGATTATTTGAAAGCATTTTCAAGAGACAACATAGCTTATAAAAAAGTTTATGATGCTTATATAAAAAATAGTAACAATATATCAGTCGGTAATGTTATCAATTGTTATTTTGGTTATGGCAAAGCAAATTCTTTTAATTTTAAAAAAGGGACATCAATAATTCTAAATGAAAATTTTGCTGAATTTCTTGTAAATAAATTTTCAAATTTAAATCAAAAATATGGTAAAAGTAAAATTGCTGCATATTGTGTGAGAGAATTGATAGTAGTTGCATATACTAAAGCAAAGATGGATATAAAGACAATAAATTTTTTATTTAAAAAATATGAAGAAATGGCTAAAGTTGACCACGCATCAATAACTTCAATTAATAAATTTAAACCTTTAATGGAATTATATTTAAATGAATTTAATATGAAAACAAAAAATAAAATAAAACAATTATGAAAGAAAAAACAATATACTGTGGAAGCGGTAAAGTAATGAATGAAAAGTGGTTAAAAGTAACTATTAATCCTGATAAGATTAGAGAACACATTCAAGAATTTAACGGTAACAAGTTTATAAAACTAAATATCAATGTAAAAGATGAAGCTGATCAATATGGTAAAGATGTATCCATTAGTGTAGATACTTGGAAGCCAGAAGAAAAACAGGAATCATTGGGTTCAAATAGTAATGATCTTCCATTTTAGAAACGATGAAAGAATCAAAATACTTATTGAAAAGGGGTTTGAGTATGTTAGCTGTACAAGAATTGTTGATTGATGGCTTTACATTGCCACAAATAGCAAAAAAGTACAACATACATCCTGAAACATTATGCCGTGTGTATAAACCTGTCAAGAAAAATTTTAAATATATTGATACTAGGGCAAAAGTAAAAGCTAATGAAAGCGATAACATTAGTACAAACATTGCACCTTTTGACAGGATATACACCTGGGATAGATTAAGTAAATCAGAAATACAAGCATACAACAACTATAACGAAAAACACAAAGCATATTATGACTGAAAAAGAAAAAGTAGAAAAAAGTATAATTTATTTAAATAATAAATACGATTGGAATCTTTATTCTTTAGATGATCAGTTTAGTTACTGGGATGCACAGAGTGCTAATATGATAGTAGAATTTAAATTTAGAAACACATACTATCAAGATAAATATTTACAGGTAGATAAGTTTTATAATCTTTTAATGGCTGCTGATTACTATGATAAAATGCTATACTACATAGTAATAGATGATTATGTAACTATATTTAATTTACGAACACTTAAAGATAAAATAATAAATTCTAAAGTAATAACACAATTAGCACCATACCAAACAGATTTTAATAAAACTAAAAAGGTCAATAAATATTTTTATATATTAAAACACGATCAACAAACTATACTATGAAAGAATTACCATACTTTAAATTCTTTCCAAACCAATGGATAACAGGCTCAATTATGTTTATGGATTTAGATGTGCAGGGCGCATTTATGAAAATATGTTGTTACTATTGGAGTAAAGAATGCAACGTTAGCAGAGATCAAATAAAATCATTGGTTCCAGATCATTGGAATAAATTAATTGATAGTCAATTACTTAAGATAGATAATAACAAGATAAAAATAAAATGGTTAGATGAACAATACGAGGAAAGAAAAGAAGCACACGTCAAAAGAGTTAATGCAGGTAGAAAAGGTGGTAAAACCACACAAAACAAGCAAAGCTCAAGCAATGCTAAAGCATTAAGAAAAGATAAGATAAAAAAAGATAAATACGCAAATGATAATGTTTTACGTGTTAGTGATGAAGTCATAAAACTACTAAATAAATGATATTAGAAGATAAAGCAACAATACCATATTTAAAAGCATTTAAAGCTGGTAAAATAAAAAAAGGTATGGGTATTGGTTGCGTTTTAGATGACTACTTCTTGTACAAAAAAGGAAATTTTAATATGTTTCTTGGTCTTGATAATGTCGGCAAAACAAATTTCATATTATGGTATTTAACAGCATTAAGTAAATTACATAATAAGAAGTGGTGTATTTGGTCAGGTGAAAACAACGCAGGACAATTGAAACGTGATATAATTCAAATGTGGACAGGTGTAACAATAAAAGATTTAAATGAATATTTATTTTATCACGATCAAATAAGTAAGTATTTTAAATTTATTGATAATAGAAAACTGTACAACCATAAAGAACTATTACAAATATTTGAAAAAGAACAATGTGATGGTTGTTTAATAGACCCATACACAGGTATAAATCACGACAGAAGAATATCACAATTTGAGCGCAATTATCAAATATGCAATGATGTTAGGGAGTTTTGCAACAAAACAGGCAAAACAATGTTTATATCAATGCACCCGCAGACAGAAGCTGCTAGGCGTGTATATCCTGCTGACCATTTATTATATGGACACATACAACCACCAAGAAAAGCAGATTGTGAGGGTGGGCAAGTGTTTCCAAACAGGGTAGATAATTTCATTTGTTTACACAGGTTAATATCACACGATAAACTATGGATGATGACAGAAGTACACGTTTATAAAATAAAGGATAAAGAAACAGGTGGTAAGCCAACAATGTTAAATGAGCCATTAAGATTTGATTACAATAATGGTTTAGGTTTTACTATTGGTGGTTTAAATGTATTAAAACAAAAACAATGAAATATAGATATGAAAACATAGATACTTTTATGAGTTATAAAAGTTGGAGTGATAAACAAAAGATTGATGAACTATTACGAATAGATTGCAACTTATATGCAAACCTAGGTACTGATAGCACACCAGAAGAAAAGGAAGAAGCAAAAAGAAGAAGTTTAATAATATATAGATTAATTAAAACACTTGATAAAAAGTTAGGTGATGAACTACTATATATGGAAGATAAAAAACAATAATGGACACAATAGATATAACAATTACAAAGAACAAGTTACAGATACTTATACTACAAGCACAAGAAAACATTAAAGAAAAAGCAACCAACAGCAGGAAAGAAGCGTTAGATACATTGACAGATGCATATTCTACAATAGTTTATTTACAAGCTGCATTAGATAATTTACACAAAAAAAACTTAATAGCAGAACAGAACTGCATCAAGGCATACAAGCAGAATCAGCAACTAAAGAAAAAATTTAGTAATTTTATATAATATGATTAATATAGATTATATATATTATGTGGTGTTTTTAGTATGTATTGTATCATTCTTTGCAGGAATGTTAACACATTTTTTATTTAATAGATGAAATGAAAAATCAAAAAACACTTAACGAATTAAAACAAACTAAAGAATATTATAAGAATCCTTATGAACCTGTGGTGAATGGTATAAAATACTTGTGTGCTATATATCCAAATAATGCTGATCTAGGTGCAGCAGTTCGCGAACACTTTCAAATAAGCAAAGATGAATGCAAATAAAAAAGGCAAAAGGTTTGAATTAAAAGTAGCTAAGTATTTAGCTGAAAAGTTGCAAGCAAATATCAGACGTACTCCCAATAGTGGTGGATTATCTATGAAAGGTGATATTCTTTGCATTGATGATAATAGTATTTTAAGTGAATTTAATTGGGAGTGTAAGAATCAAGAAAAACTAAATATTTGGAAAGCACTTGAACAAAGTAGAAATGATTGTTTGGGAAACGCAAAGATGCCAGTGGTATGTTTCACTAAAAACTTTGAACGTGATTATGTGGCTATTGAATTAGATGATTTTGTAAACTTGTTAATTGAAGTTGAAGAAGGTCGAGCTAAATAATATATTAGAACACCTTGCACTTTATCATAATGATTTTTGTGAAATTGCGAATAATTTATTATATAAGAAAGATAAGAAAGTTGTACAAGATATAGTACAGGAAATGTACATTAAACTATATGAACAAGTACACGATGGAAAACTGGAAACACAACAATTAATAATAAACGATAAACCACACTTCGGAATTATAAAAAGAACAATAAAAAGAATAATACAAGATAACGCAAACAAAGAAAACAAGATACCTAAAGACGATAACGCAGTAATAAAAAACATAGTAGAAGAAGAAGAATTTGAAATAGAAGAATTTAACAATAAAGTACTAGACATATTAAATGGTATGTACTGGTTTGACCGTAAACTATTTACGTTGTATGTTAAGCAATTCAATAGCATCAGAAAGTTGGCAAAAGAGACAAGATTAGGACACGTAACAGTATACAATACAATTAAAAGAGCAAAAAAAAATATTAAAAAGAAACTATATGAAAAGTAAGGGATTAGGAGATACAATAGAAAAGATAACAAAAGCAACAGGTATCAAAGCTGGTGTAAATTACATATTTGATAAACTAGGAATGGACTGTGGATGTGAAAAAAGGAAGGAAAGATTAAATTCTTTATTCCCTTACTCTAAACCAGAATGCTTAAACGCAGAAGAATATGAAACATTAAAAGATATATTTAAACACATCAATAATAGATTAGGTGCAACAGAACAACAAAAATTATTAAAAATACATAATAGAATATTCAATCAACAAAGAAAAATGTCAAGCTGTGGTAGTTGTGTAAAAGAACTAGTAGACACAATGAGAAAACTATTTAATGAATATGAATACGAACAAGAAACACAAACTTAAAAAAGAAGCTGAAGACAAATTAAAACAGTACCTTAATGAATATGATGAAGGTATTAAAAACAGTGAAAATACAGTGAGAAATGAGCAAAATTGAAAACTTAAAACCTTTTGAAAAAGGCAAGAGTGGTAATCCTACAGGCAGGCCAAAGGGAAGCAAAAACAGAAGCACAATAATTCGTGAAATGTTGGATATGATGGTGCAGGTAAAAGATAATCAAGGTAATGATGTATGGCAATCTAATGAATACAGAATGGTAAAAGCAATTATATCAAAAGCAATTGAAAAACAAGATGTAGCTGCATTTAATTCTATTATGGATAATGTATATGGCAAATTAAAAGACACAGTAGATATGCACACCACGGAACAAGTTAATCACGATTTTAGAAAACTAATTGCAGGAATTAAAGCTACACAATAAGTATTTGGTATTTAATGAATCTAAAGCACGTTATTTTATAATCACAGGCGGTAGAGGTTCAGGCAAATCATTTGCAATAAATACTATACTGCTGCTGTTAACATATCAAGCAGGACACACTATACTGTTTACACGTTTTACATTACGTTCTGCATCAATATCAATCATACCAGAATTTATAGAAAAGATTGAAATGCTTAACAAGCTAAATGATTTTACAATTACCAAAGATGAGATCATTAATAAGGGCAATGGCAGCAAGATAATATTCAGAGGTATAAAAACCTCATCAGGAGACCAAACAGCAAATCTTAAATCATTGCAAGGTATTACAACGTGGGTGATGGATGAAGCAGAAGAATTAGTTGATGAAGATACATTTGACAAGATAGATTTAAGTGTACGTAACAAAGCACAAGAGAATAGAATTATACTAATACTTAATCCAACAACAAAAGAACATTTTATATATCAAAGATGGTATGAATCACGTGGTGTACAAGCGGGAAGTAACATTACAAAAGATGACACCACTTACATACATACAACTTATTTAGACAACAAAGATAATTTAAGCACAAGCTACATACAGCAAATTGAAAGTATGAAGCAAAGAAGACCAGAAAGATTCAAGCATACTATACAGGGTGCTTGGTTAGATAAAGCAGAGGGGGTAATATATTCTAATTGGTCAATAGGTGAATTTAAGTATATTAATAAAGTTGTTTATGGACAAGATTATGGATTTAGTAACGACCCTAGCACATTGGTGAAAACAAGCATAGATAAAGAAAATAAAATTATTTATGTTAAGCTGTGTTTTTATCAGGCTAAATTAACTACAAGTGAATTAGCAAACTTAAATGTAAAGTATGCAGGCAATGATTTAATTGTGGGTGATAGTGCAGAACCTAGATTAATAAATGAGTTAAGTAGACATTGTAATATAGTACCAGCTATCAAAGGGCAGGGAAGTGTAACATATGGCATTAGTATGATACAAGATTATGATTTAGTAATAGATAGTGATAGTACTGATCTAATCAAAGAATTAAACAACTATGTATGGTTAGAACGTAAAAGCCAAACACCCGTAGACAATTACAATCACGCATTAGATGCGTTGAGGTATGCAGTTAGTTATCAATTACAAAGTGGTGGAGAATACTACATTTATTAAGCATTGCTTAAGCATTACTAAAGCATTAAGATAAGATAAGAAGAGATAAGAAAAGAAATATAAAATTTGTACATAACACTTTACACTTTTTTCTACATTATATATATATGAAAGTTACAATTAACATACCTGAATCATTAAGTGAAATAACACTAGCACAATACCAGAAGTGGTTAAAGATTAGTGATAACAATGAAGATAATAATTTTTTAAAGCAGAAGATGATTGAAATATTCTGCAACATACCTTTGAAGCAAGTATTAAATATCAAAGCAAATGATATTGATGCTATTGTAGAAGATATTAATAAACTGTTTTTATTAGAACCTAAATTCAAAGATAGATTTCAATACAATGGTGTTGAGTTTGGTTTTATACCTAAGCTGGATGAAATGAGCTTTGGTGAATACATTGATCTTGATACATATTTACCAGAATGGCAAACAATGCACAAAGCTATTAACGTTTTATATAGGCCAATTAAATACAGTAGAAAAGAAAAATATTTAATAGAAGATTATGAGAGCGCATATAAATATGATATGAAACAAGTAAAACTTGACATTGTATTTGGATCACTTGTTTTTTTTTGGAATTTAAAGAAAGAATTATTGAACTGTATACTGAGCTATTTACAAAATCAAACACCAGACAAATTGCAACGGCAGAAACTGGATTTAATGAAAAGTGGTCTTGGTATCAGTCAATCTATGGATTGGCGAAAGGTGATGTCAGGCGGTTTGATGAAGTTACAAAATTAAAGCTACATACTTGTTTACAGTATTTAGCATTTGAAAAAGATAAAGCTGATCTACAAAATCAGTTGTTAAATAAAAAATGAAAAGGGAGCAAATATTAGAAAAGCTAATGGAACAAGAACTAGTTGATAAACACGAATATGTAATTCTTGCAGATGGTTTTGAAGATGCTTTTCTTGGTGTGACAACAAATAAACCAATTAGAGCAGTTTACAATTATTGGAAGTGTTTACAATTATTAATGTTAGATGATGATGCAGATTTTGATGAATCAATAGATTGGTTAGATGAATTCATTGAAGAAGATTTAGGCAAACACGCACCATTATATATAAAATCAATATGAAAAGTTTTTACAAAGTTATAGATACAATTAGAGACGCAGTCAAAGCAGAGCCATTTAATCACGAGGTAACTTTTGGTGATATTGCAGATGTAGATTTAAAAAAGCAGAGTTTATATCCATTATGTCACATTACAGTAAATAGTGCAACAATACAAGATAATAATGTAGTGCATAATATGACAATATTTTTGATGGATGTTGTAGATGTTAGTAATGAGCAAACACGTGATTATTTTCTGGGTAATGACAACAGGCAAGATATATTAAACACACAACTAGCACTAGCAACAAGAGTAATGCGAGTATTACAAAAGAGTGATACATATAGAAACGGGTTTGAATTAATTAATGCTGCAAATTGTGAACCGTTTACAGAACGTTTTGACAATATGCTGGCAGGCTGGGCAGTTACGTTTGACATAGGTACAACAACTGAAATGACATATTGCTAATGAGCGAGTTTAGAAAGGCACTGGATAAATATGCAAAGTATGTGATACAACAATCACGTTCTAATCTTACACGCAAAGGAAACAAAGCAAGTGGTAAGTTAAGCCAATCTTTAGGTTATAAAATACAAGGTAGTAAGGTAAAGTTTGAAAGTTTACAATATGGTGTTTATCAAGATAGAGGTGTAAGAGGTGCAGAAAGTTACTATGCAGATGAAGCAACTTCAGGCAGTCCATTTAAGTACAAACATCATCCATCATCTGATGGACCATTTGCAAAATCATTAAGTAAATGGATTAAGCAAAAAGGCATTAGGGGTAGAGATAAAAAGGGAAGATTTATAACTAATCAATCACTGAGCTATTTAATAGCTAGAAGCATATACAAAAAAGGAATTAGAGCTACAATGTTTTTTACCAAACCATTTGAACGTGGTTTAGATTTATTTGGTGATGAAATAGTAGCGGGATACATAGAAGATAATTTTAAGATATGAGTACAATAATAAGAACACGATCACCATTTTTCATTAGAACACCACAAGTAACAGGTTCAACCAATATAGCTAACCTTAGTCATTTTCAAATTAACATTTCAATATTTGAAGGTGTAAGTGGAACTGTAAGTATGTGTAGCGATTTAGCTGCTTCTTTTACATTAAATAAAAAACCACTACCAAATGAAACAAGCGTATCATTTGAAATTAGTGAAATTGTAAACGATCATTTAATTCAAACATTTGATGGTTCGTATAATAGCTCAAGACTTACACAATCAGCCTGGGTTAATGTAGTTACAAGTGCAAGAAAATCAGATGGAACTATAATAGGTTCAAGTACGTCAACAACTTATTTAGCACAGGAAGGGTTTAACAAATTCAAAGAAGGTGCAAACTATACAACCGAACCAATATTAATGATTAGCAATAATTATTTCGAATATCACAAAGGAAGTAACATTCGATTACCATTAAATAAAGAAAGAGTTAGTGGTATTGTTTACAAATTAAATGGTTCAAGTGTTGGCTCACAAAGTTTTACTGATAGTGGACACTCAAATCAAAAGATTGCTTATGGAAATGTAACAACAACAACACAGCAATATGATGAAGTAGTAGTGACTTTCGACAGTTCTAATACTATATCTTACACACTTAAAGAAGTACAAGAATGCAAATATCCAGTACATAAAATAACTTTCTTAAATAGATGGGGAGCGTTACAAGATTTATTTTTTCATAAAAAATCAGTTGAAACATTGGAAACAAGAAACGAAAAATTCAATAGAAGTATATTTAAAGCTAGAAACGTATCTAAATCATTAGAGGAGCCAGAGGAGCCGGGGGGAGACCCAATATGTGTTGAAACAGTTACATTTAATAGTTACAGCACCACAGCACACGCCAAGAAAGTACACAATGCAAATGGCACAGAATCAATCACATTAAACACGGGTTTTGTAGATGAGCGAATGAATGTATATTTTGAAGAATTGATGGTTAGTGAACATATGTGGCTTACAGACGATCAGAATGTAATTTACCCCGTATGTATTACAGATAGTAACTTCACACGAAAAACAGGTTTAAATGATCGTATGATAAACTATACAATGAATTTTGAAAAGGCATTTGATTTTGTAAATAATATTAGATAATGCAACAAATAATATTATACATACAACCACAATTACGGTTCACAACAACTGCACAAGATTTTGAACGTGTTGACTTGATGGAGGAGGATTTAATTTCTTTAACACAGGTCATTCAAGACGTAAAAAGCATAGATAAGGTTTTTACTGATTTTAGTCAAACATTTAATTTACCTGCAAGCAAAACAAATAACAAGCTATTTAAGTATTGGTACAATCCAGATATAGAAGGATTTGACAATCAAATAATGGCAAACGCTAGAATAGAATTAAATCACTTTGCATTTAAAGAAGGTAAAATAAGATTACAAAGTGTTACTATGCGTAATAATGTACCATCATTATATAAAGTAACATTTTTTGGTAATACAGTTACATTAAACGATTTAATATCTGAGGACAAATTAAATCAATTAGAATGGGTTAACAACTTTAATCACGCCAACAATAATACAAATGTTAAATCAGGTTTAGAAAGTGGTTTAAATTTTACAGTAGATTCTGTTTCATATCCTGATGCTATTATATATCCGTTAATTGCACATAGTCAACAATATGTGTATGATAGTGTTGGAACTACTTTATTAACCGGAACTGCAACCTCACAATTAGCTTCAAAACTTGTTGATGATTTACAAAATTTTACTAATGTAGTATCAATTGGAGATGTTGTTTTAAACACTACAGATAGCACTGTTTCAACTGTTTTTCGTATTGACAGCAATACACAGCTTACTTTGGCTGATAATATAATGGCAACAGGTGAAAATTATACAATAATAAAAGCAAATGGATTAAATATTTATGCATCTGGTCAAAATCTTGGGAAGCGAGGTGTCTTCCCTGAGGATTTAAAGCCCGCTATTTTAGTAAAACATATTATAAAGGCAATAGAAGAAAAGTACTTGCTAAACTTTAAAACAGGTGAATTTTTTAATTCTACTGCTATGAATAATTTATATATGTGGTTACATAGAAGGAAGGGCAAAATGGCGTTAGCTGGAACTTGGATAGGTAACTCAGATTCTTACACCTGTTCGGGTTCAGATTGTGCTGTATTTACACAAACAACTAGCATTGCAAGATTTACATTATCAAATGGAATTATAAGGTATGTTTATACCCCAATTGATGACACCTTATCTCAAGAGTTAACTATTGATTTTCAAGTTACACCCAATAGCGGTTTTACTACTGTTCCATATACTATTGAATTATTAAACGCTTCGGAATGGTCATCATTAGCTAAAAAAACAAACCAAACAGGAACCAATACAGTTTCATTTACTTTTGTAGCTAATGAGTTTTTTACTGGTGAAATTGTCGGAAGGGTTACAACTGAAACAGCTTTTGAGTTTCAGGCTGAATATGATTTAGATTTTACTACTATTGTTGATAATGGTTCTACAACTACCACAAATAATTTTACCGCAACATTTACTTCTACTGCATCTAATTTATCACCTCAGACAACGGAGGTAGTTATCACAGATCAAATGCCAGATATTAAAATATTAGATTTTCTGAATGGAATGTTTAAAATGTTTAATCTAACTGCATTTGTAAATTTTGATGGTGAGATAGTAGTTCAAAAACTTGATGATTTTTTTGCAGGTGGTGATACACTAGATATTACAGAATTCATAAACACAAACACACACACAGTAAATAATACAATACCATTCAAAGAAGTAGATTTAGAATATGCAGAACCCAAAAGCATATTAGCACAAACATTTCTAAACACAAACAATAGAAAATATGGTGAGGTTGAATATAAATCTGATTTTAAGGATGGTGATGCATATAAAGTAACAGCACCATTTGAACATATGTTATACAGTAGATTAAATGATTTAACTGCATTAACTAATACTGACATTCAAACTGGTTGTTTTTTGGATGAAGAGCTTAACCCTGGTATTGGGCAACCGTTATTGTTTTATGGCATTCAAAGAAGTGGTATTAGTACACCAATTAATTTTATATATAATACAAGACCTGAAACATATGGAGCTCTTGCTGATAGTGCTGCTTCAGGTAGCGACATATTTTCATTAACAAATTACTATATGCCACACCACGCAAATGAATTAGGAAGTGTAACAACTGCACCAAGCATTAATTTAAACTTTGGTAGTGAAATAGACACATACAACTTAACTGATTATGGTGGTAATAATAATAGTTTATTTCAATTAAATTATGAAGATTACATTACAGATGTATTCAGTAAAAAAGCAAGATTGTATAAATTCAGCGCAGTATTACCATTGAAGATATTATTACAATTAACACTAGATGATAAAATAATAATAGGCACAAGATTATATAAAATTAATTCAATGACTACTAAACTACAAAGTGGTGAAACAGAATTTGAATTATTAAATGACGTATGAAAATAATATTAGAAGCATTAGAATTTTGTAAAGACAACAAGCTATATGATAAACACATAAATATAGCATTAGGTATTAACAAGGTGCCAATGAGCATTAGGGAAGGATTATATCAAATTAAAATACATAATAAAAGAATTGAAAAATGGAACAAAGGGAAGTAAATGTAGTTGTAAATGTTAAAACTAAAAACGCTAAAACTAATTTAAAAGGCGTTGAAAAAGGTTTAAAAGACACGCAACAACAAGCAGTTAAGACAAGTGATGTAATTAATGATCAATTTAGCAGAATGGGCGGCCCTCTTGGTGGTTTGATAAATCAAGTTAAATCATTAGGCACATCATTCAAGGGTATTGCTGTAGGTGTTGGTGTTGGTGCTATTGCAGGGATTACCTCCTTGTTTGTATCTGCTACTAAACGGGGTGCAGAATTTGCTAAAGCATTATCAGGCCTTGAAGCGGTTACAGGCGCAACAGATGCTGAAATGAATCAACTTTCAAATTCAGCTAAAGCATTAGGATCATCAACACAGTTTACATCTAAAGAGGTTGTTGGGTTGCAAACAGAATTTGCAAAATTAGGTTTTACAACAAAAGAAATTTTAAATGCAACTAAATCAACGCTAGATTTAGCAGCTTCTTTAGATATTGGATTAGGCGAGGCTGCATCAATTGCTGGTTCTACATTGCGTGCATTTGGATTGGAAACAGCAGAAACTCAACGGGTTGTTGATGTTATGGCTTCTTCAACCTCATCAACAGCACTAGATTTTGATGCATTACGTGAATCATTAAAATTAGTTGCACCTACATCACGCGCGATGAATGTTAGCATAGAAGAAACTACAGCAATGCTTGGTGTGCTTGCAGATAACGGTTTAAAAGGTTCTATTGCTGGTACAGGATTATCAAAAACATTTATTGAATTAAATAAGAAAGGTATACCACTAAACGAAGCATTGAAACAAGTCGCTAACAGTTCTAATTCATTAAATACAGCTATTGATCTTGTTGGGGTAGTTGGTTCAAAATCACTTTTAACATTAGCAAACAATGCACCTAAAATAGACACATTAACAGAATCATTTAACAATTCAGCAGGTGCAGCAAATGAATTAGCTGAAACAAGATTAGACAATTTGGCAGGAGACACCACTAAATTAAGTTCTGCTTGGGAAGGCTTTTTACTTTCTATTGAAGACGGCACAGGAATATTTAACACTATTGCACGTGGTATTGTACAAGCAACAACAGCACTATTAAATTTTATTACACCTACAGAAAAATTATCTGAATCACTTGAAAAAGAAAGAGATGAACTATTTTTAGTTCAGGCAAGGTTGAATGATGTAAACACCTCACAAGCGGATAGAGTAAAAATAATAACAGAATTACAAAAACAATACCCGAAGTTTTTAGAAAATATTGACGCTGAAACAGTAAGCAATGAAGAATTAAATAAAGCTATTGAAAAAATAAATGAATCATTAATAAATAAAATATTAATACAACAAAAAGAAGAGGAAATCCAGGAACAAGCAGAGGAAGCGGCAGATGCTTTGAATGACAAAATTGAAGCTAGGGCAGACCTTTTTAAAAGGGAATCTAAAATTAGGCAACAGTTATCAGATGTTGGTATTAAAGTTCAAGCAAAAAATGCTGAAGAATTAGTTAAAGAAATTGACAAAATAATTGACGAGCAAAATAGGTTAAGAAAAGAAAATGGTTCAAATGTAATTAAGAGCTTCAATGACTTAAGAGAACAACAGGATAGGTTAAAACTTGACATAAAATCTCTTGCAAATGCAGAAGAAGAATATAACGAGGAACAGGATAAAACATCAAAGCTACTTGCTGCAAAAGAACAATTAATGAAAGACCTAGGTGTAAGTACTGAAAAGGCAACAGAAAGCACAGAAGACGGAAACGATGCAAGCGGGGATGAGGTTGAGGTTTTAACAGATTTAATTGAGATAAGAAAAAAAGAATTAGAACAGGCCGAAAAAATGCCTGGAACAACTGAAAGGGAAATTGCTGCGCGTAATGACAGAATCAAAACAATTAATGAGGAAATAAAAAGATTAAAAGAATTAACATTATTAAAAGATAAAGAAGAAAGAAAAGCTCAGGAGGCAATACCACGAATGCAGACAAGAAATGCAGTTGAAATTGATACTACCAAACTGCATCAAAACACATTAAAAAATATCACTACAACAGCAGCACAACAAACAGCAGACGAGGTAATTAGAAACGAAATTAGAATAGGTGCTGAAAAAACAAGATTAAATGAAGAAGATGAGCAAAGAATAATAAACAACCAAATAAGAAATCAGCAAAGAATGATGCAGCAAATGGACTTCACAGCAAGGACATTAGGTGCTATTATTCAATTAACACAATCATTAGCAAAAGATGACGAAGAAAGCCAAAGAAAAGCATTTAAAACACGAAAAGCTGCTGGTATTGCACAGGGTATAATAAATACAGGTTTAGCTGTTACTGCAGCATTAACAGCGGGTGGTAATCCTATAAAATTAGCAACAGGCGCACAATTTGTAGAAGCTGGTATAGCTGCTATAACGGGAGCTGCCCAAGTTGCTACAATAGCAAAACAAAAATTCGAATCGCCTAGCAATACTATCCCTTTCGTAGATACTGGGGGAGGTGCAGGAGGAGGAGTAACAGAAACACAAGCACCACAATTCAACATAGTAGGGCAATCTGGATTTAACCAAGTTGCACAAGCACTAGGCCAACAGCAACCAGTACAAGCATTTGTAGTAGCGCAAGACGTAACTACAGCACAACAATTAAATAATAACATAATATCATCTGCAACAGTAGGTGGGTAAAAACAAATAAAAATGGATATAATAGAATTATTACTAGACGAAGAAGACGAATTTACTGGCATTGAAGCAGTAAGTTTGGTTGAAAATCCTGCAATAGAAGAAGAATGGATTACATTAAGCAAACAAGAAATAAAGTTTGCAAAAGTAGATGAAGAAAAAAGAATCCTTCTTGGGGCCGCCTTGGTGCCAATGAAGCCAATATTTAGAAAGCGTAACGATACAATGTTTTACGTGTATTTTAGTAAAGATACTGTAAAGCGTGCAAGTGAATTGTTTTTTATGAATGGCAATCAGAACAATGCAACACTAGAACACAATATGGAAATAAACGGTTTATCAGTTGTAGAAAGTTGGATTGTTGATAATCCTGAAATGGATAAAAGCAAGATGTATGGTTTTGATGTTCCTGAAGGAACTTGGATGATTTCAATGAAGGTAGAAAATGATGAGGTTTGGAATGACTATGTTAAAACAGGTAAGGTTAAGGGGTTTAGTATTGAAGGTTATTTTGCTGATAAAGCAAATATACAGAAGCCTAATTTAAAAGCAGAGATGGAGGCGATAGAAGAAAACGAAGCAGAATATATGCTAAGCAACATTAAAAACGTTTTAACTGATAAAAAGGTAGAATTAGAAAGCTATAATGATTATCCTGATGCAGTAAGTAATAATGCTAAAAGAGGTAGAGAGCTTAATCAAAAAGTTAATAATAAATGTGCAACAAATATTGGAAAAATAAGGAGTGCTGATCTCGCATCAAAACGCAAGCTCAATGTATCTACCATTAAAAGAATGTACAGTTTTTTAAGTAGAGCAAGTGAATATTATGATGAAAGTGATAACACAGCCTGCGGTACTATATCTTATTTACTATGGGGAGGTAAAGCTGGATTAAGGTGGTCAGAAAGTAAGTTAAAAGAACTAGGAGAGATTAACCTTGCATCAATGGTTATTAATGATGACTTTGCAATAATAGACGACAGGCTAGCATACAGCACACAGGAGAAGGCTGAGGAAATGGCTAAGAACATTGGATGTGAAGGTTTTCACGTTCACGAATATGAAGGTAAAGATTGGTATATGCCTTGTGAAAAGCACATTATGCAAAAGTATAAATGTCCAGAAGGATTTGTAAAAAAGAAAGGTAAATGCGTTAAAAAAAAAAGTAGCTATGCTGAAATAGGTCCTAGAGGTGGGATAAAGAAATCCCCTAAAGCACCAGCTTCAGGAACACCAAATAAAAACCCAAAAGGTAAAGGCACAGCTAAAGGAGATGCTTCTACTAGCAGAGGTGCTAAAGTAAGTAAGAAGGATGAAGCAACACTACAAAAAAAGGCAGATGACTTTAATGATAGATATAAAAAGAAGCTAGGTTATGGTGTGACTGTAGGCCAACTTAAATCTGTATTTCAAAGAGGTCTAGGAGCTTTCAACGTTTCACATTCACCAAGAATAAAATCACCAACGGCTTGGGCGCAAGCTAGAGTTAATGCCTATTTGTATTTAGTTAGAAATGGCAGACCACAGAACCCTAAATACACAGGCGATTTTGATTTATTGCCAGCTAAACATCCTAAATCACCTAAAAACAAATAATATGAAAAGTAAAAAATTTAAAACACCAAGTAGAACTTCACCAAAGTATAGTAAAAGAGGTTGTTTATGTCCAGATGGTAAAACATATAGTAGAAAATGTTGTGATGGTTCATTACAAGCACAGGGCATTGGAAACATAACAGGAACACCAGAATAATTTTTTTTACAAAAACACATAACACTTAGCATATTTTTCTGCATTACTAATAAATCTTATTATGAAAGCAAATGATATACTAAACAAAATCAAGAATATTGTTGGTGTAGAACTTTCTGAAGAAAAAGTAGAACTAGCTGAAATCAGTTTAAAGAATGGTACATTATTAGTATCAGAAGAATTTGCTAAAGGCAATGCAGTATTTATTAAATCGGAAGATGGAGAAATGGCATTACCAATAGGTGAATATGAACTTGAAGACGGTAGAACACTTTTTGTAACTGAAGAAGGTGTCATAGACAATATAACAAAAGCTGCTGAAGAAGCAGAAGAAGAACTTTCTGAAGAATCAGCAACAGAAGAAGCTGTTGAAACTGAACTTGAGGACGAAGAAGAAAAAGAAGAAATGAAATATGTAACACGGGAAGAGTTTGCAGTCGCTATGGATGAATTAAAATCTATGATTGAAAAAATGGCTGACAAAACTAAAGAAGAAAAAATGTCAGAGGTTACAGAAGAAACTATAGAAGAAAATAAAGAGGAATTATCTGCTGAAACGGTTGAACCAATTAAACACAATCCAGAAGCAGATCAAAACAACAAAGTAAACTTTAAAATAGGTGGTGGCAGAATTGCTACAACAAGAGATAGAGTTTACAGTAAAATTTTTAATAATAACTAAATAAAAAAAAATGGCAACTACAACAAGTATAACAAGCACCTATGCTGGAGAGTTTGCAGGTAAATACATTGCTGCAGCTTTATTGAGTGCTAACACAATTGATAAAGGGGGATTAGAAGTAATGCCTAACATCAAGTTTAAATCTACTATGAAAAAAGTAGCAACAGATGCAAATATAATTAAAGATGCTACCTGTGATTTTGGAGCAACAGGTGAGATTACACTTACTGAAAGATTGTTACAACCTGAGGAGTTTCAAGTAAATCTTGAATTATGTAAGAAAGATTTTAGAAGCGACTGGGAAGCAGCTCAAATGGGAATATCTGTATATGATAATTTACCACCTAAATTTTCAGATTTTATCATTGCACACGTTGCGGGATTAGTAGCTGAAAAAAATGAGCAAAATATCTGGGAAGGTGTTAACTCAAACACAGGTGAATATGATGGTTTAGTGACATTAGCACTAGCAGATAGTGATGTTATTGATGTAGCATCTCACGCAGCTGTTACAGCCTCAAACGTAATTGATAAACTAGGTTCTATCGTGGATGCAGTACCTTCTGCTTTATATAACAAAGAAGATTTACATATTTACGTATCACAAAACATTGCTAGAGCCTATGTAAGAGCATTAGGTGGTTTTGCAAGTGGTATTGGTTCAAATGGTACAAACGCACAAGGTACACAATGGTACAACGCAGGTGGGCAACTATCTTTTGATGGTGTTAAATTATTTGTGTGTAATGGTTTAGCTGATGACACAGCAATGGCAGCACAAAAATCAAACCTTTACTTTGGTACTGGTTTATTATCTGATATGAACGAAGTTAAAGTCCTAGATATGGCAGACCTTGACGGAAGTCAAAATGTTAGAGTGGTAATGAGATACACAGCTGGAGTAAATTATGGAATAGGTTCTGATATCGTATTATATCACGCCTAATTAATTAATTAATAACAAGGGGGTGTAATTCCCCCTTAATTTAAAATTTTAAAATTATGGCTTGCGATTTAACAAAAGGAAGAAAGGTACCTTGTAAAGACGTCATAGGAGGCTTGGTTCGTGCCTGGTTCGTGGATTTTGGGGACTTAGGAACAGTTACAGAAACATCTGATGAAATTACAGATATGACAGGAACTTTCACAGCTTTTCAATATGACTTACACGGAACAAATTCATTTGAGCAAACAATAACTAGTTCTAGAGAGAACGGAACAACATTCTTCGAACAAAGTATTAGTTTACAATTTTCAAAATTATCTAAAGAAGATAATGCAGAATTAAAACTAATGGCTTTCAACAGGCCACATATTTGCCTTGAAGATAGAAACGGGAATTTTATGCAGTTTGGGTTAGTACACGGATGTGAAGTAACTGGTGGAACAATAGTTAGTGGTTCTGCATTTGGTGACTTATCTGGATATACATTAACCTTTACAGCACAAGAAGCTAAGCCTGCAAACTTTATTAATGGTGGTACTGCTGCTGACCCATATGCGGGAATGGGTAGTGCAACGGTAACAGTTACAGTAGGTACAAATAGCTAAAAGATACACTTCATCACGGGTGTGATTCATAATATATAGTTGATTGTGGAGGGTGAGTTTAACGGCTCACCTTCTTTTTTAAAAAAAATATGCAAATACTAACTAAAACAGGAGGAACTATTAATTTCATACCACGTGAAGCTATAAGTGGTGCAAAGGTTTATAAGTTAGTAATAAAATCAGAAGCACAAAATAAAGTAATATTGGAAGACACAGCTGCAACATTTACAGAATTAGATTATTATTTTCAGTATAGCACGTCACAGGCATTAGATGAGAACAATTATTATACAATTACGATTACTAATACTAGTGATGGAATTGTTATATTTAAAGATAAAATGTATTGTACAGATCAAACACTAAGTGATTATGAAATTTCAAATGGTGTTTATATAGAACAAAGTACAGGAAACAATGAATTTGTATATTATGGATAATTTACATTTAATACAGTTAAACCAATATGAAAGACCTGCAATAACAGAAGAACGCAACAGGGAGTGGGTAGGCATTGGTGAAGATAATGAATATTATCAGGGTTTAATTGATGCGTATATGGAAAGCACAACAAACCAAGCTGTAATAAATGGGATTGTTAATTTAATATACGGTAAAGGTTTAGATGCTACAGATAGCAATGAAAAGCCTGAAGAATATGCACAAATGAAGCAGCTGCTTACACCAACGTGTATGAGAAAGGTTTGTAATGATTTAAAGTTATTAGGTGAAGCTGCTATTCAGGTTTCATACAAGGGAAATAAAATAGGTTCATTAACACACTTTCCACGTGAGACGTTACGAGCTGAAAAGATGGATGCAAACGGTGAGATTAAGAATTATTTTTATGCACCTGATTGGACTAAGGTTACTAGAAACACTAAACTAACTAAATTTCCTGTTTTTGGTAGTGGTGCAAAAAATGAGATTTACATAATAAAAAGATTCGTGAGTGGATACTATTATTACTCACCTGCAGATTATCAGATTAGTTATGCTTGTTTAGAAAAAGAGATAGCCGACTTTTTGATAAATGATGCACAAAACTCCTTTAGTGGCACCAAGGTTATCAACTTCAATGGTGGTATTCCTGATCGTACCAAGCAGTTAGAAATTAAAGATCAAGTAATGTCAAAATTAACTGGTTCATATGGCGAAAAGGTAATTGTTAGTTTTAATTCTAATGCAGAACAAAAATGTACTATTGATGACATACCCCTAGCAGATGCCCCTCAACATTATGAATACTTAGCTACAGAATGTGCTTCTAAGATTATGGTTACGCATCGTGTAACATCACCATTATTAATTGGGTTACGTGATGGTAAAAACGGATTAGGCAACAATGCAGATGAGATTAAAACTGCTGCACTATTATTTGACAATGTTGTTATAAAACCTTATCAAGAATTAATAATCGATTCTTTGAATGAACTGTTAGCAGTGAATGATATTTCATTAAATCTATATTTCAAAACATTACAACCATTAGAATTTACAGAGATTGATAAAGAAGTACAGGATGCTGAAACAATAGAAGAAGAAACTGGCATCAAGCAAGATGAGCAAGAGCAAGCAGAGTTAGAAATGTCAACACATAAGCACTGTTTGAGTGATTTACCTGATGAAATATATGATGGTGTTTTAGAAGGTTTAGAGGGTGAAGTAATAGATACTGAAGAGTGGGAAATGGTAGATATCAGAGATGTAGATGATGAAAATGAAAGTGTTGAAGATTGGGCAAATGATATGATTAAATTAAGCATTGATAGCAAAGAAGATGGATTTTCATATTTAGATGCAAGTTTTTATAAAGTAAGATACAAGTATGTAAGAGGTAGCAGAAAGGCAAATAAAGAAGGCAATAAAAGTAGAAAGTTTTGTCAAGAAATGATGGCTAGAACTAGAAACGGTGTTGTATATAGAATAGAAGATATTGATAAAGCAAGTAGAAATATGAATTTCAAAGCTGCTGAATTACCAATGCATAAAGGTAAGAAGTATGATCTATTCCGCTTCAAAGGAGGAGTATATTGTAGGCACAAGTGGCAAGAGATATTATATAAAGTTAGAAATTTAGATGACAAAGGAAGCAAAGATTTAGGTGATTACAAGACAATAAGAAAATCACAATTTCCAAAAAGCTATAAGAAAAGCCCAGTAGGAAGCAAGCAATCTGTAAAAGCACCTGTAAATATGCCTAACAACGGTCATCATCCAAACTATCAAAAATGAGCCAAGCACTATTTGTAACGAGACACGATATATCAGTATTTACTGCTGCTAATGGTAATATTGATAATGACAAGCTATTACCGTTTATAAAGATTGCGCAGGATATACACATACAAAATTATCTTGGTACTGATCTATACAACAAAATTAAAAGTGATATAGTAGGTGGAACATTAGCAGGTAACTATTTATCATTACTAACAGATTATATACAGCCAATGTTATTGCATTGGTCATTAGTAGAGTATTTACCCTTTGGTTCTGTTAGTATTGGAAACGGTGGTATATTTCAAAAGAATCCAGAAAACAGCACCGCAATAACAAAAGAACACGTAGACTATCTTGTCGAGAAGGCGAGAACTACTTCCCAGTTCTACACAAACAGATTTATAGATTATATGCAAAGTAATAATAACTTATTTCCAGAGTATTACAGTAACACGAACGAGGATATGTACCCTGATGATGTTGCTAACTTTGGGGGTTGGGTACTATAATAAAAAGATATGGCAAACACAATAGAATGGGGACAAGGTGCGGTAAACAACAATAATGATTGGGGTAAGGCAAAAGCCAATTCTACTAATGGATTTGGTGCTGTTTATGATAGTTCATTAAGTGGTGATACTAATATTGTTGGTGGTCAACCTGTTGTTTCTATAACTTATTCATCAAGTTCTTTTTGTGCTGATGCTTCAGACCCAACACCAACTATAAGAAACAATGCTGGTGCTGGTACATTTAGCTCGACATCTGGCTTAGTATTTATTAGCACATCTACAGGTGAAGTTGACATTGATGCTTCTACTGCAGGAAGTTATTTAATTACTTATACAGATACAGATTCGTCAACTGCAACATTTAATTTGACTATTAATAGTTTACCGACTGCTAATATCACAGGTGCATTAAGTTTCTGTGCTGGTAGTAGTACGGTGTTAACTGCTACAAGTGCGAGTTCTTATTTATGGTCTACAGGACAAACTACACGAGAGTTGACAGTAACTTCAGGAGGTTCATATAGTGTTACTATAACGGATTCAAATGGATGTAGTGCAACTTCTTCGATAGTTACCGTTACAGAACACCCACTACCGAATGTAGAAATTACAGGAACTTTAACATATTGTGCTGGTAATACTACAACGTTAACAGCTCCTGCTGGATTA
>TARA_R100001480_G_scaffold27790_3_pt1 | contig 30689 bp, 25 predicted proteins | sample TARA_R100001480 | Tara Oceans TARA_R100001480 (sample SAMEA2622212) | marine metagenome | biome: marine biome (ENVO:00000447); feature: mesopelagic zone (ENVO:00000213) & marine oxygen minimum zone (ENVO:01000065); material: "saline water (ENVO:00002010), including plankton... | reverse complement strand
ATAAGAGTTTTTGAAGAACTTGGTAAAATATTTCCCGAAGTGCATATTATCGTTGGGAATCATGATATCATGAGAAAAAACTCAAATGATATTTCTTCGGTTGACTGTCTAAAATATATTCCGAATGTAAATGTGCATAAGGAGCCAAAAATTATTAGTCGTAACTCAAATGCAAACTGTGTGCTCATGCCATGGAGGCGTAACTCAGATCATGAAAAGGAAACTCTTGCTAAAATAGCTAAAAAGCTAAAAGGAGATAAAAAGTCATTCTTGTTCTGTCACTCAGAAACACAAGGCGTGCAGACAAGCCCTAGTAAAAGGCATTTACATGATGGCGGTAATTCAGTTGAAGTGTTTAAAGGATATCATAGAGTTTATTCTGGACATATCCACTATAGACAAGAAAAGAAAAACTTTACACTAGTTGGAAATCCTTATCACATGACAAGATCAGATAGGGATAATACTAAAGGCATATACCTTTTAGATCTAGAGACAGGTGATCATACCTTTTTTGAAAACAAATATTCTCCAAAGTTCACTAGATATTATATGAATGATTTATTTGAGAGAAGAATGGCTGACATCAAATCAGAAATAGAAAATAATTTCGTTGACATATTCGTTCCTTCAAACGCTCTAGGCAAATACAATATAAACCAGTTTATGACCTACTTAGATGGTCACGCTAGAAAATTAGAGCCAAGAATTTATGATGAGGAAAATCCCATAGAATGCCAAGATGATAACATTTCAGATTTTAAAGGTGAATTAGACATATTTAAGATAGCTCAAGATTACGTTAATGGTCTGGATTATGACGAAGAACTAAAACAAAAGTTAGTGAATTCCATAAAAGAGTTATATTTAGAGACAACCACACCATCGTATGCGCATTAAATCACTGCAATTTAAGAACTTCGCAAGCTACGGTAACCGAATACAGAACATTGAATTTGAAAAGGGTAAAGGCGACCTTTACTTAGTTCTTGGTAACAATGGCGTAGGAAAAAGCACTCTTGCTAGAGTGATGACATATTTATGCTATGGAAGAGTTGAAGGTGTAAACCTCAGAGATCTTCCAAACAGAGTTAATAGTGGCCTGTGGGGAAAAATACATCTCGAAAGCAAAGGTAAGCACATAGAAATAGAAAGAGGAATAGCACCTAGTATTTTCAATGTAAAAATAAATGGCGAAGAATACGATGTTGCAGGTAAAAGCAACATGCAGGATTTTCTGGAAACTGAGATGTATGAAATCCCTTACCATGTATTTAAGAATGTAATCATATTGTCAGTTAATGATTTTAAATCATTCATTACGATGTCTCCGCATGATAAAAAGATGATCGTCGATAGAATATTTGGATTTTCTGTGATAAACGATATGCGTGAGATTGTAAAACAAAAGCGCAGAGAGATTATTGATGAAATAAGAACGTTTGATGATGAAATAAGAACGCTAGACGATTCTATTAGATCTGTGGCTAATCAGCTTGAAAAACTTGAAAAAGAAAATGAAGCTAAGAATAAAGCAGAAATAAAAATACTAAAGGAAAAGCTCATCAAACTTGGCGAGAGCAAGAAAAAGCTAGTAGAAGCAAATAATAAGATAAAGGATCAAATATCTAAAGTTGATAAAGAGCTTAAGGAAGAATCATCTTTAGCATACGACATTAAGTCAAAAATACGAGGCATTCAAACTGGTCTTAAATTATATGAACAGAAGGCATGCCCTACATGTAGTGCACCTTTGGATTCCGATTTCCATACAAACCTAAAGCAAGATAAATTAGATCAGGCAGAAGACCTTAAAGAATCTTTTAAAGCTGCAAGCGAAAATGTAACTTCGCTAGAATCTAAGATGTCAAAGCTGAGGGAGCAGAATAGAGAGATTATATCACGAGCTAGTAACTTGGATGCATCAGTTAATCAATTAAAAGAGGAACTAGTAAAGTTAGCTAAGCGCGAATCAAATGACTCAGACCATTTAAAAACCTTAGTTAAGCAGTTTGGGGATAGGCTAAAATCTAAAAAAGATTCTAAGAATAAAATAGAGGGTGAAGACTATTATTTGACTATTTTGGAGAATATGATGGGCGACGATGGTATTAAGAATATGGCAATTAGATCAGTCTTGCCTTCTCTAAACAACAATGTAACTCTGATGGCAAAGGAAATGGGAATTCCATTTGGTATCAGGTTTGATGAAAAATTTAATTGCACTCTACATCATCTAGGAGAAGAAATAAGCCCAAAGACTTTATCAACAGGTGAGAAAAAGAAGGTTGATTTCGTAGTGATCATGTCACTGATAAAAATGATAAAGATTAGATTCCCTAGCCTAAATATTTTATTCCTAGATGAAATCTTCTCAAGTATAGACGCTGATGGAGTTTACCATATCGTTAGCATTTTACACAATACCATACAGGAGATTGGTTTAAATACATTTGTAATTAATCATACTGTACTACCTAGCGAATACTTTGATAAAAAATTAGAGATAAGTAAGGATGCAGGTTTTAGTGAGTTCAACATTGAAACAATAGGCTGATATATAATTCAGCGCAACTTTGTGCAAATTTTTAGTTAATATGTCAGCATACAATCAGGAATTTAATAAAGACAACGTAGTTCTTAGGTATATTATTGTTGCCTTGCTTGCTGAACTAAGAGAAAAGGTATTTTATTACAATCAGCTTGATGAGGACACTACTCAGAAAGTACAAGTTCCTTTTTATTATTCAGTTACAGGAAACGAGAGGTTGTTGTTAGATGTTTTTAAGTTTGGAACTGCTGAAAACGACGAAGCGATAGGTGATTATGATGTTGTGCCAAGGGGAGTGATTCAACTAACAGGAGTTTCTATTGATTCAGGCTCACTAACTAATAAGTTTACAAGAGCAAGTTTTGTTAGAAATATTGGTGGATATTTAAAAACTCTTATGTTGGATACAGCATACATTCCATTAGTAATGACATTTGATACAACTGTGGTTTGTTCGTCTAATCTTGAAATGCTTAAGGTTACAGAATCTTTGATGAGTAGAATGTATAAAACAACCAGATTTCAGGTTGATTTAGGCATGTTTAGAGTTGAAGCATCTGTTGGTTTACCTGAGGACTATTCACAAAATAAACTTTTTGAGTATGGCCTCTCTGATAAAAAGGAGTTTACTGTGACATTTGCACTAGAAGTTAAATCGTTCCTTCCTGTATTTGACGGAGGATTCTTAATGAAAGAAATAGATGTTTTAGCAGAAGAGGCGATTGATAAAGCTATAGCTGAACATGAAGCTGCTGTTCAAGCGGCACGAGGCACTGGGCTAGTTCCTGGTGTCGGGGCAGGTACCGTAGATAACGGAACTCCAAATCCGTCACCTAGTAATATAGAATCTACACAGGCTAATGACGATGGCACCTACACAATAACATTTAAAGATGGAACAACAACTGTCACAGATGATTTGAGAACCGTTTCTCCTACTGCAACTGGAGACGGCGCATTTCCAGAAATACCACTAAGTATTGGCCAAGTTGGAGTTTTAAGAAATGGTACAATAGAATTTATAGGTGGGTCTATGACGGAAATGCAATCGAGCGTTGAGCCTATTAAGAAATTTTCACCGCAGTCAACAGTATCTGGAGATTCAAATTCTGCATTTGTAGATCCTGATAGTATTAATGAGCCTAATTTCTCAAGCAACACGGTGACTACAAATCAGCCAGCGCCAGAGCAGAAAGATAGTAAAGTATATAGAAATGCTTCAAATGAAGATAACAACAGTAATACATAATACATTTTTTATGATGTTACTTTTTTATTGATGATATATAAAACAAATTAGATTATAGATGTCGAAGATTAACGAAGGACAGACCCAAGTTTATATGAATGGGATGGTAACACCACAAGTTGGTGTTGATACAAGTGCAGCTTATCTCAATACGCCTCCACAGCAATTGATGGATTTAGCTTACGAATTTTTTAAAAGCGGTAAATCAGAATCACAAGTTCTTGCAATTTTAGTAGGAATGGGTACTCCACAACAGTTAGCATACTCGGCAATTCAACATTATAAAATGGAAACAATGCAAAATAACCCAACAGTAGCAGAAAATACTAATCAAAAAAATAATTCAACGATGAACTTCACACTTACTGGTCTATATGAAATGGTAGTTAAAACCTTAGATAGCTTAAAAGAAATGTCTAGCGACAACTCTAGAGTTTCCTTTTCAGTTAAAGCCGCAACAGAAATATTGGAAAATGTAACAAGACAATTCCCAGTTAAATTCAATTCTCTTGGAGTAGATGGCCTTACAGAGGAAGTTGAGGCTACAGTGAATCCTTCACTTAAATTTATGATAGCCAAAAATATACACAATCAGATTTCAGCATATAATTGGATCGATCCAGTGTTAGAATTAAAAGGTTTTATCGAAGAATGCTATAACGAAAGAAAGTGGGCATTTAGAATTGCAGAGTCTGTATCTAACATGACCAGAAAAGACGGAATGTATGCTAAGCTAGGAGAAGAAATGGGTGCATTATTAAATGAATCAGAGCAAGTTATCTTTTCAAAGATGCCATTGATATCTTATTCAAACCCTTGGTCTCCAGAAGCTAAGAAATTAGTTGCTGAAATGAAGGAAGCTAAGAAAGAAAGCACTCCACAATCTGGAGCAACACCATACCGACTATTTACGCCAATGATTACCGAAGGCGAGTCTATGATATTCAGACTGCACGGAAAGGATTACAAGATGACTGATGGTTCTATCGAAGAAACAAAGGTTACAGATAACAGATACAACGTCATTGCAATGACTTTAGCTGAGGCTAATCATTCCGGAGACTCAATTGTATTCTTCGGTGATAATGGAAAATCATTAGAATTTAATATTAATGAAGGGACTATCATGTTAGGAAATATGGATATTTCTAACCATAGCTCGATTGAAATTCAAGAAGCACTTATTGCTACTAAATTCTATGGATTTAGAGATCAGTGGAAGATCAACAACCTTTGCACATTATTTGAAAATATAGGAATGGTAACTGAAATGGATAACTTCCTTAATTTAACATCAGAGCAATTTCTACATGTATACTTAACTATGTTGAGCCTCCCTTTGAAAGAGGGTGTTTATGTAAATAAAGTAAATCACTCAATGGGCCTCAATGAAATGAAGTTTTTTGAGTCTGCAACTGATGCATTAAATGAAGCAAAGGATTTTATTGGATACGATGCTACCACATATCTTTCTGAGAAGCTACAAAAAGAGAATAACGAGAAAGCTATTGTTGAAGCTAAAAGATCTAAGATCAACGAAGAAATCGATTTTCTAGAAGAAAAAAGAAAGGAGATCGAAGATGCTATGTCCAGAATTGGAGAAGACGAGTCTTTAAAAGAAGCCTTAGAGTTAATCAGCACTGAAATTGCTAAAAAGGAAAAAGAACTTTCAGGAACTTATACAACTGAGAAGATCAAAAACATTAATCAATATCTAAATGATGGTTATGTCGAGGCTACTGTTGCCAAGAATATACCAGGTTTAAGAAAAGGCGAGGCAATTTTAGTAAATGCAGAAGAATATTCTAGCCTTGGCGATGAAGATTTGATTGATACAATTATCGTTAAAAGCGGAAACACTAAAATGGTAAAAAGAGGTGATTTAGAGATTAGTCTATCTAAGTAAGTATATTGTTTGCCAATAAACCATTGGCTTTTATTTCATATAATAATAAATAAGCAATATGCCTAGAAAAAGAAAATATCTAAATAATAGAGACCTCTTAGAAGAGATCAAAAAATCAAGAGAGCAGGACGAGCTCACCCCTAAGGCATTAAAAATGCTTATGATGTTAGCTGAGAGATCTTCTAACCGATTACAATATAGAGATCCAGACGATAAGCAAGATTGTATAGCTTATGCTTACATGGATTTATACAGATACTGGAGAAACTTTGATCCTGCTAGAAGTAGTAATGCATTCGCATATTTTACAGAAGTAGCAAAGAGAGGATTTGCTAAAGGCTGGAATGCTTTGCATCCTAAAAAATACCATGGCACGGTTTCAATAAATGGAAGCGCAGATTCCGACGGGATTTACACTATTTAATGAGCATCAAAAAAGTAAAACCTACTGTAAAGTCCGGTTTTAAACAAGGATATTACAAACCTGTTAACATTGAAAAATATGTTGGTGCATTTCCAATAATTTACAGAAGCAGCTGGGAAAGAAAGTTTTGCCACTGGTGTGATCATAATGAAGATGTTATATCTTGGATGTCCGAGCCCTTTTCAATTAAATATTTTAATCTACTAGATAAACGATTTCATAACTATTTTCCAGACTTTTTTATAACAATGAAAAATGGTGACGAACAAACAAATTATGTAGTTGAAATAAAGCCAAAGTCGCAGTTGGTAAAACCAAAACCTCCATCGCGTAAATCAAAAAAGGCAGTTGAAAACTATAAATATAGTTACGAAATGTACGTTAAAAATCTTTGCAAGACAGATGCATTGAATAAAGAGGCACAACGTAGAAATTATAAGGTCATGCTGTTAACAGAAGATTCAAAGATATTTTAATGGCACAACTAGATGGAACATTTAGGCTTGAACTAGATTATGCGCTTAGTTCAAATGGTGGTGCGAAAAAAGCATCAAAATTTTCACAAGAAGAAATAGAATTACTAAAAGCAAGTAGTAGAGGATTCTTAGAGCCTGGGAAAATGTATGCATTTGAATATGATACAGACTTAGAACCGGAATACGACGAATATCCAATAGTTATCGGTTTAGGTTATTATAAACAAAAAAATACAGACAATCAGCTTGGTATAAATTTACATTACATGCCATACGACGTGAGGCTACCATTTATAGAACTTATTATAAAGTCGATGCAATCACACATAGAACAAGAGCTAGATAAAAGTTTCGGTGATGGCGAAGCACAGAATCCATATCCGCAATTTACATGGGACAACGTAAAGAAGGCCTATGGATCAAAATACAATCTTTCATATTGTGTTCGACAGTACAGAATGAAACAAATCGAGAATATTAAAGTATTAGGTTATGAAGATTGGTATTTAGGTACCTTAAATGACGAGGATAATTTTTCAGGAACTAATATGAGAATGGTTCAAAACAATTATTACAAGAATATATAAAACAACTATAAGTAGAAATGGCCGGCTTTACAAACAGAAAAGGACCCTTAACTAATACTAATCCCGTTAGAAAGTTACTCAAGGATTTATCAAATCTTGGGATGGCTTATGACGATATGATTTTGCGGAATTCAAGAGCTATTGGTTTTGCTGAAAATCAAATGGGCTATACGATGAATCCCATGGGATCTGATGCAGATGACATGTACGGTTTTTTTGCAGGTCTTTCCCTAACAGATACATCATTGAAGAAGAACATCAGTTTCTTCGATAAAAACTATGCTAAGAAAAGAGAACAGCTTAGAACATTCGCCGTTCAGGATGAAATAGAAGACATCTTAGATGTTATATGCGACGAGTGTATTGTATTTGATGAGTCTAATTATATGGCTTATGCAGATTATCATGGTGAAATTTCTAAAGCTATCGAAGAGGAAATCTCTGACACATATAATAACATTTACAATTATTTTGGTTTTAATGATGCTGTATCGCCTTGGAACTATTTTAGAAAATGGTTAGTTGATGGCTACCTTGCATTTGAAATAATCTACAATGACAGGCAGACTGAGATTATTGGTTTTAAAGAACTAGATCCTGTGTCTCTATTACCGGTCGTTGATACAGAAACCGGTCAAAAGATGTGGATCCAGTATAAGGACCAGGGTCCTAAGGAGAGAAAGCTTTATGACACGCAAATTATTTACCTGTCTTATTCTTCTGTTAATTCTCCACAGAGAATATCTTATGTTGAAAGGCTGATTAGAGCATTTAATATGTTACGCATTATGGAGACCACAAGAATCATATGGTCTGTTACTAATGCTTCCTACAAAACACAATTTATAATACCAGTTGGTGGTAAATCTAAGACGAGAGCAAAACAATCACTTGCACAACTCATGAATTCCTACAGAGAAGTTGTTGAATTTGATCATAACTCAGGTGAATTACAAACCAATGGTAAGCCAATGATGGCATTTAATAAAGAATATTGGTTACCAAGCAAGGACGGGGAAGTTCCAGAAATTTCTACAATAGGTGGAGATGGTCCTGATTTAGGGGACACGGAATCTCTTAAATACTTTTCTGATAAGCTGAAATTAGCATCAAAAATACCATTTTCTAGATTCGATAGAGAGGCTGCAAGTACCTACAGCATGGATGCAAGTGGTATGATGCGAGACGAGATTAAGTTCTCAAAGTTTGTTGATAGGTTAAGATCTATATGGCAAGAGGTTTTAATTAAACCACTGTATATTCAATTATGTATGAATCACCCTGAATTGAATGACGATGTGGCGTTTAAGGCAGGTCTTGCACTCAAATTCGTTAAGGATAATGTATTTGAAGAAATGAAGGAAATGGAGCTTCAAAATAGAAGAATAGATTTCATTGGTAACATGAAAACACAATTGAGCGTAACTGATGAAAACATGAATGAAATTCCATATTTTGATCTAGGATGGTTAATAAGTAAATATGGTGGATTCACTAGAGATGACCTGAAAGCAAATAGTCGAGCTAAGCGTAGAGAGGAGCTTGAAAAAGAAGGTTATAGAGAAGAAGACATCGAAAAGATTCTATTAGGAGCCGATAAATCTAAATTTAAGGCTACAAAAACCGAAGAAGATCCATTGGGTGGCTTAGGCGGCGGAATATAATATAAAAAATATAGTATCACTTTAATATATAAAAAAACCTTGACAGATGTCTAAAAATTTATTAATCATAGAAAGATCGAGCACCGTACTCAATACGCAGAAGGAGACGGATGGTTCGGTAATACTCGAAGGAGTCTTTACACAAATAGGAGTAAAGAACAAGAATAACAGAATTTACGAAGAAGAGGAAGTTCTACCTCATATTAATGAGCTAAAAGAGAAGGTTGCTAGTAAAAAATTATTAGGCGAACTTGATCATCCAAAGGATTTTGATATTAGCTTATCAAATGTATCTCACGTTATCGAGGATCTAAGATATGATGAAAACAAAAAACAAGTTTTAGGTCGAATTAAATTATTGAACACATCTAAAGGTAAAGAAGCAAAGGCGCTAATAGAAGACGGTATTCCATTACACATCTCTAGCAGGGCTGCTGGAACTGTAGGTGATGATGGTCGAGTAAAAATTAAAAAATTCTTTACATATGACTTAGTCGCTGATCCTGGTTTTGAAAACGCAGAATTAGCAAGAGTTAACGAATCATTTGGATTTGATGCAGATGACTCTTTATACATCTATGAAGTTAATGAACAGATAAATAAACCAAATAAAAAATCAGAAGAAATGGCTCAAGAACAATATGTAACTGTTGAGGACTTTAACAAGTATACTGAATACTTAAAAAATGAAATTGAGAGAGTAAAAGAAACAGCTAACGATGATCAGTCTGCTACAATTCAAAAACTAGTTGAGTATTCTGAGCATATCGCTGAGAAAGTAAATCAGGTTACTGATTATGTTGAGTATGTAGCTGAAAATGTCGATAAGAGCATTTCATATACTGACTACTTAGCAGAAAATATGAACAATATTAAGGAATACACAGATTATTTAGCTGAACAGTTAGATACAGGTATTCAATATTCTGAGCATGTTGCTGAAAAGACAGATCAGTCTATCGAATATGCTAATTACCTAGGAGAAAGCTTAGAGAAAGGAATTGCATATAGCGAGTACATTGCTGAGAAACTCGATAAGAGCATTGCCTATTCTGAGTACTTGAAAGAGAATGTCGAAAAGAGCATTACTTATACTGAGTATGTTGCTGAAGAAGTAAACAACGAATACGGAAAGATTTTAGCTGAAAATGCTAAAGATACAGCTGATGGTAAAATTGTTGTAGAGTCTGACGATTCTTACAAAGCTAACATTAGTGAAAAACTAACAGCTCTTGTTGAGAAGGCTGAATCTAAGAGCAATCACAACTTGTTCTTCATGAATTTCTTAACTGAAAAGAAAAGAAATGAGTTCGGTGCATTAAACAATGAAAAGCAAGATAAGATTGTAGAGCAAATGAATTCAAACCGTTGCATGTCTACCATAGACGCTGAGAGAATTTGGGATTCTTGCTTTGTTACTGAATCTAATAAATTAGATGTTGTAGATAGCATGCCAGAGAAATACCGCGCAAAATGGGAATCATTGAGTGAAGGTAAGAAAAACCAGATTCTAGCCGAGTCACAGTTCAGAAGCTTAGATACTCAATATGCTATCGATAACTTCTGGGCAACTAGAGATCTTCGCGATACTAAAGTTGAGTTAGAAAAAATCAACGAATCTAAAGTTGCTGGTGAGGATGTAGAAAATCCATATGCAGTAAATGAAGATTTCAAGAATGACTTAGTTAACAGACTAAGATTCAACTTAGGAAGATAATAGTTATTTAATCAATTATTTTTGTAGGGGCCAAGTTTTGGCCCCTTTTTTATATTATATTATAAAAATCGAATATATCGACATGATATATAATACGTATCCAAGGACTAAGAAGCAAAAAGTCAGGATAGTAAATCTTAATTAAAAATTAAAAAACATAAAAATTATGTACGCAAATCGTCTTATTAATGAGGCTGAGGTTCAAAAGACTTGGACACCTATCATTTCAGAGGCTACTGGTATCGAGGACAAAAGCAAACTTGCTTGGATGTCTAAGTATTGCCACTACCATAACTTGAATGAGAGTGTTTATAACACTGTGCACCTCAACCCTAACATGAACCTTCAAGGTATGAATGCGCCAGCTTTCCCAAATGACCCAACTACCTTGAATGCATTCCCAGGCCAAGTAACTGGTTCTGGTGACAAACCTTTCTCTTTGCTTCCACTTGCTATGCAGGTTGCTGCTCAGACTGTAGGTCTTGACTTAGTACCTGTTGTGCCAATGCAAGGTCCTATGGGAGTATTAACTTACCTGGACTTCGTATACGGTGGTGGTAGAATTCAAGATGCTGGTGGAAAAGCAACTGATTCTGCACCATTGATGATCAAATTCGCTTTTGATAACTTACAAGGTGCTGCTTTAGTAGAAAACGACCTAGTATACGCATCTTCTGCCGCGCTTACTACAACTGTTGCTCCTTACGAATTAACATTCATTGGATTATCAAGAATTGATGGTAAATCTATTTTCCGTGTAAGAGGTAACGATGACGCCACTGCAACTACTGCTGGTGTTTACCAACAAGGTGAAGTAGGTTATGAGCCTATCTATGATGCAATTGCTAATAACGTAGACTTCTACGATGCTGCTGCCGCACAAGCTGGTGATGTAAAAGGTACAGTTGACGGAAATGTTGAGTTAGTAAAAGCTTTAGAAGATCATATCCCAGGTTTCTCAGGTTCTGCATTTGAAGCAAACAACCCAGTTGGATCTGCTCCTACTTTCGGTGTTGAGAATATCGGTGGTGTTGACCCATACCAAAGAGGTGTTGGTGAAGCTACTCCTGATAACAACTTAGGTCTTTCTTTATTCAACAAGTCAGTTGCTGCTATGACTTACCAAGTTGCAGCTGCTGTTACTCGTGAGCAAGTACAAGATCTTAAGCAATTCGGAATCGATGCAGTTGCTCAAGTAGAGGCTGTACTTGTTAATGAATTGACTCAGTCAATCAACAAGTTAATCCTTGATCGTATCTTCAAGCTTGGTGTAACTAACGCATTTCAAGTATCTCAAGTCAATGGAACAGTTCTTTCTGCTCACTTTGACCTAACTGGAGGTGTTGGTACTACAATTGCTCTCGGCCAAGATAACACTGGTACTGCTCGTTCAGTAACTGTTGATAGTGTTAACGTTGCTGGCGGTGGAGAAACTCAGGGTACTCTACAGCGTAGAATCTTAACTAAGATCTTAGCTGCTACAAACCTTATCGCTGTACGTGGACGTCGTGGTCCAGCTACTTTCGCTGTAACTAGCGGAAAGATGGCCACTGCTATCCAAGACGTTGCAGGTTTCGTACCTTACCCACTATCAAATACAGTTAACCAAGCTGGTGGATCACTCTACCCAATTGGTGCTGTTGCTGGTGTAACTATCTACGTTGATCCAAACCGTGATTTTGATGATAACAAGATTGCTGTTGGACGTAAAGGAGATGGAAACTCACCAGGATTGGTATTCATGCCTTACTTAATGGCTGAATCAGTTGAGACAATCGCTGAAGGAACTATGGCTCCTAAAATTGCGGTTAAATCACGTTTCGCTCTTGTTGAGGCTGGTTTCCACCCACAAACTATGTACTACACTTTAGACTTCGTGTTGACAGGTGTTGACTTGATCTAATCATAGTCAAAGTACTTTGTTTTAAAGGGGCTCATATGAGCCCCTTTTTTATTTGATATATAAAATAACAAAAAAATAATCAAATGATTTTTTCTTACGACACCTTTAATAGAATCAACGAATCTGTAGAAAGAGTTGAAAAAAATGGATTAGTAGAAGAAGGCCTGCTTGCCGCTATTAAATTTCCAATTAAATTTACTAAAATTAAAAATAATGCCAAGAAATATCTAAAGGCTAAAATGAAGCACATGTCTGTAGAGGTTGCATTGGCTAAAAAGAAAGCAAATACCAACTGGGCTGACCTTCCACCAGAAAAGAAAGAAGTGGTAAAATTGGCTGCAGATGCTAAAAAGAGAGCAATTGACCTAGAAATGAAGTCTATTACAGACAGGATTGCTAAATTGGCTTCTAGTCCTATGTTACAGGATTATGCAGCTTATAAGAAAGGGGAAGCAGATTTAGAGGCTGCACTAGAGCTCCAAAAAAATATGGAGAGTGAAGCTGACCAAATATTAATTCAAAAGAGAATTAAAAATCTTCAGACTAAACAGGCTGAAAGAAAGGCTGAACTAGAAACAAAACCTGATCCGGAAGAAGATAAAGGTGGTAAAGGTGATCAGAAGGCGGACGAAACGCCGTCAAGAGCTGAACAAGATGCTGAGGCTGAAAGGGAAAAGGAGAAGGCTGCAGAGGATAAAAAGAAACAGGCTTTAGAAGATGCTAAAAATAAGATTGCTGACGCTAAAGCTGCATATGATAAGGTTAAGGATGGTGATGATGAAAGAGCAAAGTTTGACGCACAGATAACGTTTAAGCAAGCACAGCAGGAGAAAGCAAAGATAGAGGGAAATACCGAACTATACCAAGCACTAGCTAAGGATCAAGGAGATATCCTAAAGAAAATTGACAATCTAGATAAAAATAAAGATCCCAAGGTAAAAAAGCATGAAGATAAGATTAAGGAATACGAAGAAGCAATTGATGTCTTAAAAGACAAGACAGACAAAAAATCAAAAGGAGATCTTCAAATAATACAGTCTGCATTGAAATCCGAAAAAGAAAAATTAGCTAAGGCTAAAGAAGAATCAAAATAATTAATTATGGCAACAGGTAGATTTATTTCAACGTCAGCGCGACAACAAGGACAAACTAAAAACAATAATAAGAAGCGAACTAGCTCAACTAAAAGAAATAACAAGAGTAAATCTAAGCTTAGCGGCAAGAAATATCTATAGTGTATAAGGTTAGAGCCATAAATTTTGGATGGTACAGGCGTAAGCATGGTATTCTTCTAGAGAACCTGCCTCCTGCAAAACAGAAGCTAATTAAAAATAATGATTTTTTTAAATGGCTCGATGCAGATACACAAGCTATTGAAGTTATTTTTAAGCTAGAGGATAATAATGACATGATGAAAGTATTTCATCAACAAGTCTGGAATCCATTTACTGAACAAATATCTACAAAAAAAGAATTAGATCAGTCTGCTAAGACGGTTGAATGGTCATGTGCAATTTGCAAGACTGACATACTTTGCAAATCAAGTTATACAAGAAAAGTAGAAAACTTCGTATGCGATAAATGCTCGGAAGTCCATAATTCAAAAAATAAGATAGTTGATCAACGAATTATTGATTCATCAAATGAATTTACTGAACACTGCAGAAGCTTGCTAAAAAAAGAACAAAAAGAGTTCATAAAATATGCTAGAAAGACTGCTAAATCATAGTTTTAAACCTTGATCTAATGTAATCTTTGGAAAGCAATCTAAAAGGCTTTTCGGATTTGTATTGTAAACCTTTATTTTTTTATTTTTTAAGGCACTTGCTATATGTGGAAATGCAGGAATGAACTGTATTTGGTAGGTTGAGTTTTTGGTTTTTCTTGTTGGGTATCCGTCATGAAAATGCGATTCATGATCGTTTGTTACCATGTCAAATCCTAGTAGAACAATCTTGGATGCACCGAGATGATATGCAAGATTTATTGCAGCATAGCCACTATTATTACCATGTGCGATTGCATCTGAATTTTCTTCAAGCCCAAACTTGTTTCCTTTCCTTAAAACTGTAACACTATCGTTATAATTACGATTCCTGCCTATTGTAAACTTTAATCCATTAAAATTGTCAATATCATTTTGATACCAATTGTAAACCCTAGAATCAGTCCAATACAAAACAGAAGCAAATGGTACGCTATAAAATGCTTTGTTTATAGCTATAGTTTTTTTAAGTTTAAGCGAGTCAAAATCAAATGACTTTAATGATGGACCACCGCCCACGATATAAATAGTTTCTCCCCTAAACACAGGATCTACCTTGCCAAATTTTATATTAGGCATACCTAAAGTCCTAGTTTTATTTCTAGGCATCTTAGTGGGTTCTATCCTGGTTTTTGTTGATTTTATCCGACGAGATATAGTGACGTCATCGCGTGGTTCGCCTATTCTTGATCTTACCACTTTGGTTTTTAGTGATGGTGAATTTGCAGGAGTTTTTATCTTACGTAAACTTCGCCTTCTTTGCATAATACAGTATCTATTGTAAACAAATTGATAGCTAATGATATAATTTATATACATTTCTACAATATTTCAAATGAAAAATATAAGTTCAATACTACTTACTGAAAAATATAGGCCCAAGAATTTAGATGATTTAATAGTACCTGAAAGGCTTAACAATAAACTTAACAAAGGAATCTATCAACATTTGCTGCTATATGGATCTCCAGGAACTGGTAAGACTAGCGCTGCTAAGGCATTGGTGAAACACTTTAGTCATCCATACCTTTATATTAACGCTTCAACCGATACTAGCATAGATGTCGTCAGAACAAGAATCACGGATTTTTGTGCTAACAGGTCAGTGATGGATGCATCTAACAAAATGAAAATAATTCTACTAGATGAGATCGATGGCGTATCTGATCAGTTCTTTAAAGCATTAAGAGCGACTATGGATCAGTTTTCGGCCAATGCCCGCTTTGTTGCAACATGCAACTATATAAACAAGGTACCAGATCCTATTCAGTCTAGGTTCGAACTAATAGACTTCGATTTTACAAAAGAGGAGGAGGCTGAAATCATGAAGTCATACATTATACGTGTCCTTAACATTTGTAAAGATGAAGGGATTAAGATCGATAAGTATGCGGCTGTAGAGCTTGTAAAAAGAAAATTCCCAGATTTAAGAACAATACTTAATATGCTTCAGGGATTTAAGTCACAGGGTGATGATATGATCACTGTTGAAGATATTAAAAAGTTCAACTCTATATACAAGGATGTGTTTGATTTAGTTATTGACAATACAGATCCTGTTAAAAATTATCAATATATGGTGTCTAATTACTCAAACAGGGTTGATGATGTTTTATCATCTCTTGGTAGTGAGTTTATAGAATACATTCAGCAGGAGTTTAGTTCATACATTTCACTTATACCACAAATAGTTGTATGTGTCGCTAAGTACCAATCACAACGTCAATTTGTTGTTGACCCGGTAGTGTCTATGTTAGCTTGTATTTATGAACTGCAATCAATAATTAACGAAGCATAAATTTTATTTTTAACAAAAAAAGTGTTATATTAAGTATATGGCAAATAACAGATACACATTATTAATAGACGGAAATTACTTTTTATTTAGAACCTTGTTTGTAAATCCAAGTTCTAGATCTGGTGAATTATTAGCAGATGAAAACTCTATTGCAGTCTTTGTTAGAAAACTAGCAACAGACCTTACTTATCAAATAAGACTATTCGATGGACTTATTGGCAATATAGTATGGGCACAGGATTCTAAATCATGGCGAAAGCCATTCCATCCTGAATTAGATTATAAGGGTAGTAGAAAGAAAAACAATAAAGTCAATTGGGACAATTTTCAAAAGGCTTCTGAATCATTTACAAAGATTCTCGCACAATATGGAGTTAGTATTTCAAAAGCTGCAGGTGCAGAAGGAGATGACCTAGTATGGGCATGGTCTGAGAGACTAATAAATGACGGTACATCTTCTATAATTTTTTCAGGGGACAGAGACTTAATGCAATTGATCCAGAGAAGTGGCGACAACCATATCTTATTTTACAGCCCAACTCACAAAAACTTGTCTGTTCCCATAGGTTTCAATAACTGGATTAGTCATAAGGAAGATGACGAAGGCGTTGACATATTTAACATGTCATCTATAAGTGAAAACCAAACTAAGCAAAAGCTAGAGTCGGTTATCAAGAAGAAAAAGATTGATCCCTCTGAATTAAATGTAGAAATTTTTAAACTTAACAAAGTTTTAACAGGTGACGCTGGTGACAATGTCCCGCCAGTCTATACAAAAATTGTTGCGGGCAAGGACGGTAAGGAGCGCAAGTATGGTGTGAGCGATAAGAAGGCTTCTAAAATTTGTATTGAATATGCAAAAAAATACAATGATTTGTCAATATCAAATCTTTTAACTGACGATGCCTGCACTTATATGGCTAACACTATTATTAAGAACTTAAATATACAAGACAAAACGCAGGAAGATATCATAGAATCAATTAAGCTTAATTGCAAGTTGATGATACTGTCAACTGATTTAGTTCCATCGGAAGTATTAGAAGCAATGGAAGACGATATTAGCAACAATATAAATAATAAAACAGACTTATCTAAGTTTAAAAATATGAAATCTCTATTAGCTAATAGCGATTTTGTTACAAAGGATTTAGAAATGGCACAATCGTCATCATTCTTAAAAGATGCAGGAGACAGCGATATGTCATTTATTACAGATGCTAAACAAAATCAAAGTTTGTTCTAAAATATACATGAAGCTATTTGACTACATATCAAAACTATTTGGATCGTCTGATCTCGAGTGGGAGAAAATAAAAGACTATGACAAGTCTAAGAATTCATTTATGACTCAAAGATTTATGAGTATTAAATATCCTATTCAAGCTAATATGTTCAATGGCTTAAAAACTAACCCTGTAGGCATTGCAAATAGCTGGAGATTGGTTGCTTCAAAATTTAACCGAACGCCTTCATGGATCTATACCAAGGTTAAAAAGGCTTCGACAAAGACTAAAGATAATTGGTCACCTAACCCTGAAGCTCTTAAAATGTATTTAAAGCTTAATGAAATTGGTACTAGAGAATTTGAGTTAGCTTTAAAGATGGAACCTACAACCGTTAAAGCATCGATAAATAAGTTAGAAAAACAGATGCATGTCAATGCTAATTAATACTTCGGAATTTAGTATACCAACAAGAATACATTTTACTCTCTTTAGATATGATCATACAGATTCGATTTTAATATCTAGAGTTAAGAGTACTTGCCATAATTATTCTAGAGATAAGGATTCAGATCATTTCATAGTAAGAGCATCACACCTAAAAAATGCCATAGAGACTTCCAGTAGGCTTAGTCATATAGCAAAGTCTGGTGAAGGTGGTGACTTTAAGTCTCTAAAGCTTAATTCAGTAATTTTTATATGGAAGATACTTAATAGTATGTCTAATCTAAGACTTGTGTCTTTTAACGTATCAAAAGATAAAAACTACACCAGATTGTTTAAGCATGAAGGCAAGGACGTTTTTGGTTTTAACTTTAAGATCCAAGAAGGATTTATGGATCTTCCAAGAGTTTTATCAAGAAAAAACTTAGACAGATTCAATATGAAATTGATAGAGATGGGTCTAATGAAAAATTCATTTTTATCTAGATCTCCATTTTTTCAAATGGATGCAAGTCTATTCTTTGAGGCTCTTGCGTTGGCACAGATGGACCATGATGATCCAGAACTTGCATTGGTTTTAGAAAGTATTGATCCTCAGCTCGAAGAAGATAACCCAGTACTACTTGTTAAAACTGACTATTCAGCTTATTAAGATATATAAAAGGCAAGTAATTCACTCAATGTCTAATGGCTGTAAACGGAACCACTACAAATGAAAATGGCGATGCCATTCTAATATCGCTTCAAGAACCTTATAAAAATGTTGTTGAAGTTGTATCATTTACTGATGAAGTAGAAGGAGAGTCCACAGATTGTTTCTATACAAAACAATTCAGATGGGGAACCGATGGAGTTGCATATTCTGATTATGTAGACTTAACAAACGAAAACCTAGCAGCTTTACTATTAAATCCTGAGGAACCTTTCTGGATTCAATACAAATATACACAAGTTGGTGATTGCACTTTAGAGTTTAAATCAATTGCACTAGAAATAGTAACAGATGGCGGTGTGATCTGTAGAGTACCGCAGGTTGAGTGCTGCGATAGTCAGTCTATGTCAGGTGCACAAAACCTTGTAGTCGATTGCTGTGAATCTACATGGAATCCTTACGATTTGTCAAGAGCAAGTCAGATGTACAATCAATTGTCTTCTGTAGCTTCTCAGATATTCGGATTTTGTGTTAAATACTTTAAAACACAGGCTGATCAAAGATCAAAAGATGTTATATTAAAGGAATATTCATTATTTGATGTTATTGACACTGCAGAGGTCAAGCTGATGATTCCCGATAATGCATTTCCGACAAGGGAATTGCAATTTAACCCTTTAATGATTGACTACCCAGTCCAATTTGAAGTGCATATTGTAAAATCAGAGTTCGAGAAAGTTTTCGGGGCAGGAGCAAAACCTGAGATGCGAGATTATCTTTATTTTGAGCAATATCTTAATAAGGTTTATGAAGTAGATGCAATAGCAGAGCCAGATGACTTCTTATATGCAGGATCTTATTGGCGGGTTAGTTTAGTACAATATCAGCAGAGAACGGCAGTACAATATCCAGATAAAAACATAGAAGCTGTAAAAGATGCTATTGTTACGTCAGTTGAAGAAGAATTTGGGGAAGAGCGAGAAAAAGAATTTAAGGATGTACGCAAGCCTAAGCTTTATAACACAATCGGTAACCAAGATAACGATTACGTAAGGCGGATTCTTGATAAACAACTTATTATAAAACAGGAAAACGTTTACAATTTCTATACAATAATCTCTAAATACCATTACAAGCTGAGTTCAATGAAAAAGGGTGAAGAGGCGGTAGAGTACCGATTTACAGATGGGTGGACTGCAGAACAAAATAGGGCATTCACAGGATGGATAAGGCCAACATATATAAACCAAATAGGAAGCAACGTACTAATAACGGCAGTTTCAGATATCGGTGGCCGAGCTGCATTGAGTACAAATGGTTTGCCACAGCCTGCAAATAGAAAGGTAGTAGCTGGTGATTTCTTGCGAATAACTGGCACAAATTCATATAATGGTATTCAGGAAATATTGTCGATTTCAGGTAATACAGTGATACTGAATACCCCATTTGTAGATGCTACTATAAACCCAAATGCTAAATTTAAGAAAGAAGGCGGAAGCAGATTTTTTGTTTACGAGTCAAATGACCAAGAATATTTTTCATTAATACAAACCGTAGGTGCTTTCATAGTAAACATAAATGATACTAAATATGAGTTTGATATGCCATTCCAGTTTCTTGCTAATAATTTTTATTCATATGTCATAAATCTTAACAATAAAGCTAGGCAATTAAGTTTATTTGTTTACGAAACTCAAATGAACGTGACACAACCAAATGCGGGTTCTACAGGTGAACTTAAAAAGGTGTACGAAAACACCATTACGATTAGTCCTGTAGCAGTGCCTAGCGGACATTCTTGGAGGTTATTAGCTTCTGATGTTGACTTTACAAACAATAGAATATGGAATACTCCAATAGAAATAGAAGAACAGAATTTAGTATTGAGCCAATATGTGGTTAATGACACAAGTTTAGCTTTATTAATTGACAATGCATCTCCAAGGCTATTAGTTCCACGCACTAATAATCCAAGATAATATATAATATAAATAAAGATACATGGAAGAATCTAAGAAAAATCTTAGAGAGAGCCTAGATGATATATTAGGCTCAGATTTACCAGATGAAGTTCCTGGACTTTCCGATGCTCCAGATTTAAGGCCCGTTAGAAAGACTAGCATAAATGTCGGTCTAGAACGCGCTAAGAAAAAGGCTACAAAAGTAATGGACTCACTCTTAAAATTTTATTTGAGTGAAGAAATTATCGAAGAACAGGAGTACATTAAGGCTAAAAGCGAACTTGATAAGTACGCATTGACTTCGTTAATAAGACAGATGGAAAATAGCGAAAAGGCTATAACTACATTGATGGCAACTATTGATGAGGGTGATGTTTCGCCTAGAATGTTTGAAGTTCTTAGTGATTTGCAAAGAACTATGCTAGATATAATTAAGAGCCAAACAATGTACATGGTTGCAATTGAAGAGAACGCTAAAAAAATATCTAGAGATCTAGATGTTTATCATGGAACTAGTAACAAAAAACTTAAAGGCGAATCCGGTGTGAAATCAAGGGGAACTAAGGATTTAATGAAAGCTTTACAAAATTCAATAAACGAAGAAAATATACAAGATGTCGATTCAAGTGAAGATGAAGAATAAATTTATTCTTATCAAAGATTTAGATGAAGATGGATTAACCGAAACCGAATCTGGTTTGTTTGTTCCAAAGGATAAATTAGAAGTAGGTAGAACTGCAATAGTATTAGCAGCCGGAGATTGTGATAAAGTTAAAAAAGGTGATATAGTCTATAAAATAAAAGGCAACGGAACGCCTATTATTCTGAATGATATTAAAATGGAGATGATTCATATAGACTTTATATTAGGTGTTATAGAAAATGGCGAAACCGCAACCACATAGTGCAGGATTTGACTTCAGTGTAGATGCTGCAGAAAGTAATTTTTCTTGGTCAACTGAAAAAGTTAACCAATTGATGATTGCTTTAGATGAGGGCTATAAACCAAAAGCACACCCCTTTCATAGTGGTGATCCAAATCTCAGAAAGGGTAACATTGTATTTAATTATACAGATAAGGAAATTAAGGAAATACGAAAGTGTGCTACTGATATAGTTTATTTTGCAAATACCTATTGTACTGTAATGACAGATGAGGGCTTGAAGTCTATAACACTAAGACCTTATCAGGAAGAAATGCTAGAGCAATTTCAAAACGAAAGGTTCAATGTATGCTTAGCAAGCCGACAGGTAGGAAAAACTATATGTTCATCAATTTTTGTTGCATGGTACTCACTTTTTAATTTTGATAAAAACGCATTAGTTCTTTCAAATAAAGGTGCAACCACAAGAGAGATTATTGATAAGGGTAAAACTATCTTAACCCACTTGCCTTTCTTTCTTAAACCTGGTGTGATAAAATGGGACGTATTTAGTTCAAAATTTGATAATGGTTGCAGAATTATTGGACAAACAACTACTAAGAAGGCTGCTATCGGTTTTACGATCCATCTTCTATTTATGGATGAGTTTGCACATATTCCAAATCAGTTTGTTGATACTTTTTATGAGAACGTTTATCCAACAATTTCGGCATCCACGACATCAAAGGTTATTATAACAAGCACACCAAACGGATTTAATAAGTTTTACGATATTTACAATGGCGCTTCATCAGGACTGAATGAGTATACACCATTTAGAGTGGATTGGTGGGATGTCCCAGGACGTGATGAGGCATGGATGCAGCAAGAAGTTTCAAACCTTGGAAGCGAGGAGGCTTTTAACCGCCAATACGGAAATCAGTTTATAGCATCATCGTCTTTATTATTAAGTCCAGATAGTATTAAAAAACTTGGACAAAATAGAAAAGAATTCGTTTTTAGAGACATTCCAGAGTTTGAAGGAGAAGGTATAGATTACCAAGGTCTAGTTTGGGATCCTGATTTTGATATTGATGATGCATCTGATGAGCTGAACTATTACATGTTTTCAGTTGATATTGCAGAGGGAGCAGGCGGAGATTATTCAGTTATCAATATATTTAAGGTGGAAATAATGGACTCGAAGGACTTTGATAAAGTACACACACCCGGTTCATTTGTTGACTTTTTTAGAATGCGCCAGATTGCAAGATTTAGGAGTAACGAACACTCTATAGAAGAGTTCTCAAAGGTTTTGTATGTCTTAGGTTTTGAGGTATTTTACCCAGAGAACCTAAAAATGATAATAGAATGGAATGTTTTTGGATCGGAAGTTGTAAAAAGGCTAGAAACTGTTTTTCCAGCAAGAAATAATTTTGATGAGGAGACTATTGTCAAATTTAAGCACCGCGTTGACGGAACATCACTAAAATTTGGTCTTAAAGTAAAAAGTGATAATAAACCTATTTTTTGTCAAAACTTTAAAAAATATGTGGTTCAAAATAGAATTGTATTCAACGAAACAGAAACAGTAAATGAGGCTAATTCTTTTGGTAGAATGCCAAATGGATCTTATGCAGGCCAACTTGGCAATGATGATCTAATTATGACATGCATAAATGGATGTGAATTTTTCAATACTATGGACTTCACTGAATTTGCTGAGGAGATTTATGAATATGTTGATTTTGGCGATCAGGACAAGATAGATAAAATCTTAGAGTCCGACTCTAAGGGTGGAAATCTTAACTATGATATTTACGATATCATTTAAAAAATTATCAGATAAAAATACTAATTGTAGCTGATATATAAATCAAATCTTAGTAAAAAAATATTATAAAATGGCATTAGATCCGCAAATAACGTCGCTGAAAGCCTCTGGAACGTATAGATTCGAATTTGACAAGAGTCAAGTTGTTAACATTCCAGCTAACCAGATTAGATTGGTTGTAGGTTTTTCTAAAAAAGGTCCATTCAATACGCCAGTGTTTGTTCCAGATACTGCTTTCTTTAAGCAAGTTTTCGGCGATATTGATAGAAACTTAGAAAAGAAAGATTCTTTCTTCCATAGAAGTTGTTTAGTTGCTCTTGAGAGAGGTCCAATTTTAGCAATGAATCTTTTAAATCTAGACGAAAACGATCAGGTTGAATATATTCAATTTGCAACTGGTGCTACACCAGGTAATGTACAGGTTAACACTCCAAAGAATGGAGAATATCAAGGATTCTATAACAGAGACAGATTCTTCTTCCCAGACAGTGATGCATTCTTAGATAATGTTTCGCCTGCTGTTAACAGAGATGCTTTATCTGGCGCTTCTACTAATAACCTATTAGATTTTGTTAATCTAGGCCAAAATGCTGTATCTGTATTTGTTAAAAAGGCAGCAGCAGAAAATGTAGCTGGATTTGACATTACAGTTGAAGAATTTTACGGATCTGCAAACATCCCTGGATTCTTAGATAAGGACAGTTTGATATCTGACTTTATGGTAGATGTTTCTGTAATCGAAGGTAACTTTGGTGGAGATTTTTCTCTAGCAAATCCATACGAAAGATTTGATGCTGATCCATTATTCCAACCATATTTTGATAAGAGCTCTGGTCTTTTAAGAAAGAAAGTTGCTACTGACGGTAGTGATACCTCAATAACTGAGTTCTTGAACTTGCCAGAAGTTAACGAAATCGCAAGATATACGGCTTGTTTAATTCCAAACTTTATTGATCAGCTTGGAAACAATCTTTTTATCGAGAACTTAATAAACAGAGACACTGCAACTACAGGTCTTTTCGTAACAGTTAACGAAGACCTATTCTCAGGAGACTTCTTAATCGATGGAGTTGCTGGAGGTATTGACTTAATAGGACACAACCTGGAGAAGTCGCAACCATCAACTGTTAACTTCCTTTCTTACCAAGGAGCTATTAAGTCAGATGTCGAGAGCTGTAAAGAATTCTCTACTCCTAATACCGTAGAAGTTTCTGCTACCGATGTTGTGGCCGTTAGCACAAACGCTTCTGGGGACATTGAGATTACTGTTACTGGATCTGCTGGAGAAACTTTATATGATGCCCTAAGCGCAATGACAGCAAACACCGCAACTACTATAGGTACTTATTTAAAGGGTGCAGTTAGCAACGAATATGTACCAGTTATTGGCAAGCAAGTATTAACAGGTTCTGTTACTATTTCACTATCTGCGGTTGGAGGTATTGTTGTAGGAGACTTCCCGGTCACTGTTGGTGATATATTAACATACCTAAACCCTACTGACTTAGACTACATAGTACATGAGTGGGACGGCTCTGCACAAACTACAAAAATTGTAGGCGCGCCTGCATCTGCACTTTATACCCAAGTTTCTTCTGGAACTTTTACTGATGGGGACACTGCAATCTATTCGTATACTAATGGTGGTGTAACAACTGACACACAATCGTTCTTAGTATTTGATGAAGCGACTTATGGCTACATACACGAAACAGACACTGGTATTGCTATTAGTGACCCTGCATACAATCTAACTATAGCTAAAGTAAGTCCTTACACAGATGAGAATTATGCTACTCCATTAGGAGCAACTGATTTCACTAAGTTTAACATTGACACAGCTAGCCCAGGTACTGGTGGATTCTTAACATCTAGTGGTACATTCGCAACGGCTAACTGCCTTAATGTTATAACGTTAAAAGGAGATCTTAACTTAACTGTTGATATCTTAGCAGATTCATCTGATGAGCCAACATTATTCCCTAACCAAGTTCTCATCGCCGCTACTGAAGATGAGGTTGTGAATGGAGATGTTGCTGTTGGAAGATACCTAGTACATAGTGATGGCGATCTAAGCAACCCATCTAGATTAACTAGAATTAATGAAGTTCAGGGTGGTAAAACTACTGCTAATTATGCTGCTATCCCAGCAGGAACTACTGCTATTCTAGTAACAACACAATCTGAGATCTTAGTAGATACTCAAAACGACGGCACAACTGCTGGAGTTAAGAAGGTTGAACTTTACTACCCAATCGACCAATGGTTTGACTACCTAAATGTATTCAAACTAGATGGGTTTTCACTTGATCCAACTAAGCACGTGCCTGATGGAACTAATGATCGTCAAAACGATATCCTCAACGATACAATCGGAGCTGGAACAAACTTGTTCAAAGCACTGACTGACAGAGACATCATTAACTTCAGATATTTAGTAGATACGTTTGGTAACGGTATTGAAGCTAATTCAAAATCTGTTTACACAAAACTATGTTCAAGCAGAAAGAATGCTTCTGCGATTATCAATGCGCCTTCTGCTAGAGATTTCAAGAAGAGCACTGATCCATCATTCCTAGATGCAACTAAAACGCTTTCTACAAGATTTATTGCTGAGGGTGGTGATCTAAGCAAGAATCCAACAGTGAGATACTCACTACCATCTATTGCGGATGGCGCCAGCTTTGGATTCTACTTCTTCCCATTCGTACAAGTACGAGACTTAGGAAGAAATATCAGCGTACCGCCCGCAGCTTACGTATCAAACAACTTCATTAACAAGTTTGAAAATGCATTACCATGGTCATTGGTTGCTGGAGTACGACGCGGAGTCTTAGGCGGTGCTGGATTAGTCGGTCTTGAAACGAATCTTGATACTAGTGATAGAGCAAATATCGAGCCATTTGGTCTCAACCCAATCATCTTCCAAAGTGGAACTGGGCCTACTATCTTTGCTAACAAAACGGCACAGCAGAATCCAACATCTGCACTTAGCTCAATTAACGTTAGAGAAGTAGTGATCTATATCCAAGATGGTATCGACGCAATCTTGAAAAACTACTTGTTTGAGTTTAACACTCCACAAACAAGACTAGAGATCGTAACGTTAGCAAACAACTTCTTGCAAACTGTTCAGAACGACGATGGAGTATTTGACTTCAGAAACGTGATGGATGAAACAAATAACCCGCCAGAAGTTATTGACAGAAACATTGGAATAATTGACACCTTCATCGAGCCTGTTAGAGGTATGGAAATTCTCGTACAGAGAACAACAATCTTGAGAACTGGAGCGATTAGCAGTGGAAACTTCCAATAACAGATAGATAAATAAAAAAAAGAGATAGAATATGCCACTTCCGCATTATACACAGAGTAGAACGAGTAATAACCTTTTCGAGCCAATATATCCCAGTTTGTTTGAGGTGACTTTGTTTACACCTCCTTCAATTGGAGCTGACACAGCAGTATTGCTTGAGCACGTCAAATCTATTGGTGGTCTTAACGGACTTAACCCATCAGTTGACGCTGTAGGACAAAAGTACAAATTTGCTGATCGTTCATTCGCTTCAATGCCAGGTCAGACTTTCATTGATGTAAGTATGAACTTCACATTGAACTTGAATGATGCAAATGAGAACTTCATTTACAACACTATGAGAAACTGGTATAAGTTGATCTACGATCCATTAACTGCTGAGATGGGTCTTAAGAGAGACTATGTTGGTAGTGCAATTATCGTACAGTACAACCGTCCTGGTGATGTATTTAGAAAGATTACTCTAAATGACATCTTCCCAACTGGTGCTCCTGAATTCTTAGATGAATTAAATTACGAGACCAACGATCCAGCTGAATTGTCAATGACATACCGTTGTGACCACTGGGTTGAGGAGAACGTTGGAGGATAATTCAAACTCTCAATTATTTTAAAAAGGGCCAAAAAAAAATTGGCCCTTTTTTTATTTTCCAAGATTAGACATGATATATAATACATAATATAGATTAACTAATGGTAATTTTTAAAGTAACACATAAATCAAACGGTAAGGTTTACATTGGTTATTCAACTAACGACAATCCTAACTTTTATGGATCTGGCAAATACATCAAAAAGGCAATTCAACATTTTGGAATTGATAGTTTTGATAAAACACTAATCGAGTCTTTCGAAGACGATGCTAGCATAGCAACAGTCATGGAGAGGGTTGATTATTGGATTAAACATTTTAAAGCAGATAGTTCAAAGTATGGATATAACGAAAGTATAGTTGAATTAATACCAAAAAAGAAGAAACTCACAAGAAAGCTTCAGGTTTTGCTATCAAGTGAACATGAAGATGCTCTAAATTCTATTATAATTTCTAAATCAATGGAACAGGGAACAAAACCTATGGCATTGTCTAAATATATCAGACAGCTAATTATCCAACATATAGTGGAAGAAACAAATATTCAAAAACAATTTAGTCAAAAAAATTAAAATAACAAAAACATGGATAACAATTTTGGAAATGTACATGGTGATGACAGAAAGGCACACCAAGAAAACTTGAAAAAGGAATTTGAAGCAAAGGAAGCTGAAGCGGCAGCAAAGGCGGCACCCAAGGGCGCAGGTCCAACCGGTCCTACCGAAGAAGCCGTAGATGTTGACTCTTATGAGGATAAAGTTGCTGAAACTGATGATAAAGGAACTATCACTAACTTAGGTAGGGTTGCACATGAGCGCAACAGATCGGTTAATCCCGATGATCCTAAGATCAAGAGAATGCGTGAACTAACAGGTTATCATTCTTTAGACACAAAGCTATTCCCTTCAGGTGGAAAATTCTATAGAGATGATTTCGAGATTCATATTAGAGCGGCAAGAGTTGCAGAAATCAGAGACTTCTCTACAATGAATGAAGATGACATCAATGATGTTGATGAAAAGTTAAATGAGATCCTCGTAGGATGTTGTAAGGTCATGTTTGGGCAACAGAGAGGATCATATAGAGATATTCTAGAAGAAGATAGAATCTATGTGATTCTGAGCATCAGAGAGCTTACATTTAAACAAGGAGAACAACAACTAATGATGCCTGTCGGATCACGTAAATGTTCTGGTGTTTGTTCGTTCGGTGATCAAATGGAACTTAAAACATCAAACCTTCAATTCGAAAGACCTGATATGGAGATTGAAAAGTATTATGATGATCATACAAAGTCTTACGCAATTGAAACTAAAAACTACGGAACTATTTACATGGCTCCTCCAACAATTGGAGTTATGCGCCAGCTTAGTGAATGGATTAAGGCAAAAGAGCAAGAAGGCAAAAAGTGGGATAAGTCCAGTGTAACTACAATGCCATATCTGCAAAGAGAATGGCGCGGATGGAGTGACCGAGAAATATTTCAGTCTGTTTCTAACATGCAAGGTTGGGATGCCACGAAATATGCTTTAATTTATCGATTAGCTGAGAGAATGCGAGTTGGTGTGAAACAAGAAATGATCTTTGATTGTGAAGGTTGCGGTGCTGAGATCACCGTGCCCTTAACGTTTCCCGGAGGGCTCAAATCTCTTTTCGTTATTTCAGATATCTCTTCTGAACTTCTTTAAAACGAGGGTCATATTGATGGAAAAGCTTCACATGCAAGTCAGTGAAATTGATGCTCTTCCATTTTATGAATTTGAATTTACCATCGAGTCGTACAACGATATTGTTGAAGAAAGAAACGAACATGAAAAGAAACAGCAAGCTGATCAAGAAGGACAACTCGACATGGATAAATACAAAAAGACTTTAGGAAATCCGTCTAAACTGATGGGTAGCTCTGGCATGAAAATGCCGAGTTTAAAGATGCCTAAACTCTAAAAAAAGGTCTATTGCCTAGATGGCTCGTTTTAAGCTAGAAGATTTAATGTCCCCATTAAAGGCTCTTGAACAGAAGTTCCAGGAGCTAGTGGACCAAGGTGGAGCTGGCGGCGGTGGTAGCGCTGCTGCCGGCCAGGCCGTTGCCACTGGTGATATGTCCTCGTTAGTAGAGATAAACACGGCAATCGCAAGTGAATTACAGGGGCAAACTACTCTCTTAAAACAAATTGCTGCAAACACCAGAGGAGGCGGTGGTGGAGGTGATGGCGGAATGTCAGCAAGACTTGGAAGAGCTGGAGAAGCAATCATGTTGGTATCGGGTGGTATCTTAGCACTTGGTCGTGCCCTTCGAAGGTTGGGCCGAAGATCAAAGTCTATCAATAAAGGTATAGATTCGATAGGAAACCTTTTAGATAAGCTTGGTGAAGAGTTCGACGATAAACAACAAATTACAAAGCTCAGGGAAGGTGGAGAGGCGCTTACTGCGGTAGGCGATGGTATATTGCGTTTCATGAAAGCCATGGCGATATCGTCGCTATTAGCAATACCTGCGGCAATAGGTGCTCCAATAGTATTCTTTATAGTTAGAATGGCAGGCCGTACATTCTCGGCAATGGGCAGACAGGCTAAAGAGATAAAAGCAGGTGCCAATGCAATAGAGCAGATAGGATACGGGTTAACAGAATTTGCTATAGGGTTCGGTGTACTTATGCTAATTTCATTGGCTGTAATAGCGATGCCACAATTAGCGTTAGTTGGTGTAGGACTTCTATTAAGTATGGCACTTGTATTTAGGATAATAGGTGCTGGTGCTAAACAAATAAGAAAGGGTGGTCGTGCAGTGGCATTTGTAGGTCTCGGATTAGCTGCATTTGGCGCTGGATATTTTATATTTGCACTAGCCATAAGCAAAGCAGGTGTAACATTTAAATCTGTTGGAATTCAAATGCTTGTCTTAGTAGGTATGCTAGGTGTATTTGGTCTTGCCGGCAACATTATTGCTACAAATCCTTTGGGTCCACAGATACTTCTTTACGGCCTAGCAGCGTTTGCAGCATTAGGATTAGGACTGCTAGTATTCAGTTTTGGATACAAAAAATTTGCAGAAGCAACCAAGGGAATGAAGATGATGGACGCTGTCGTCCAAGGGGCAGTCTTGCTTGAGGTCGGACTAGTAATGGCATTGATGGGTCTAGCAGTATTTGCTTCCGCAGGTAGTGTGCTATTAGGTCCAGTTATGTATGGAGCCATCGGATTATCACTGGTAGAATTATCAAAAGGATTAGTTAAGTTTAAGGAAGCAAAGTTCACTAAAGAAGATGCTGAAAACATGGGGGCTGTGCTCACAGTAATTAAAGCTGCATTTAGTAATGGTCCATTTGAAACAAAAGGCGGAGGTTTTGGCGGATTTTTAGGAAGTATTGGAAATGCAATAGCAGCACCGTTTGAGACTGCGGCTGTAGCCGGATCAGCAGCGTCTATGTCATTGATAGGTGGCGCGCTGGTCGATCTATCAAAAGGTTTAGCCAAGTATAAGGCTGTCAAATTTACACAAACTGACGCAGAGGATCTTGCCGTTGGAATCACATCTATAAGTGCAGCATTTGCTAATGCAGGCGGAGGGGCTAAGTATATGCTAGGTATTAAGATTAAACCTAGCAACACTGAGGCTGGTATAAGCGCAACGAAAAAGGCTGGAAAGAGCCTAATATCGATAGCTAATGGCTTGAAAGCATTCATGGCGCTATCGGACACAATACCTTTTGGTAAGGTTGAGAATAAAGGAGATGGCAATGTAACAATTAAGAAAGCTA
>TARA_R100001480_G_scaffold65935_4_pt1 | contig 30843 bp, 29 predicted proteins | sample TARA_R100001480 | Tara Oceans TARA_R100001480 (sample SAMEA2622212) | marine metagenome | biome: marine biome (ENVO:00000447); feature: mesopelagic zone (ENVO:00000213) & marine oxygen minimum zone (ENVO:01000065); material: "saline water (ENVO:00002010), including plankton... | reverse complement strand
GCATTACAATTATCAAAAACATTAAAAACAACAACTAATGTTAATGAAGAAGTAAAAGTAGGGGATATACTTACTAAAGATGGAAGAAAAGGTAAAGTTGTGAAAGTAATGGATGATATGGCTAATGTAGATTTTGGTAATGGGGACGTTTATGGAATTACTTTTAGACGAATAAAAGGAAATAAAATAGTAAATGAAAATGACAAAGACCCAGGAGCTACATTAGGACCTGGTCCTAAAGCAACGGAAGATGGGGTAAAGGATAATTATTACGTAAAAGCATTTAAATATAAATTAGTCCCTAAAACTAAAGATGGTACTTATGTACAAAAAGGCTCAGGACTCGACGTAAATAAATTATTTTAATATGTATAATAAAAATATTAAAGAACAAGAAGATAAAGTAGAACAATTCCAAAAAGAAAGAATTGAAGCGTTTGATAAACTTGAATCTGAATTAGAAGATATAAAAAAATTATTACGTCAAGGTAAAATAAGTACAGTAAAATATTATAGAGAAAACCCAGGAAGTTTCGGGGTACATATTGGAACAGATTTAATTGGCGACTATTTTAAAGATATTAAAACACTATTAGATAAATAAATTATGAAATCACCAGAACAATTACATAAGGAATTAACAGAAAAGTTAATAACTGAAAATTATATGGATTTAAATCCTATAACTACATTTGAGGCTTCTCCAAAAGCAGATTTTGAAACAAAATTTGCCCAATTTTTAGCTGAAAAAAAAGGAGATGAATTAAAGCCTATTGTTAATACCGAAGAAAAATTTAACACTAAAGAAGAATTAGATAAAATCCCAGCTGAATCAAAAGCAAAACCTCAAGGTGAGGGATTTCAAATTTCTTATAAAGTAGATAAAACTTTAGAAAATGTTGATTCTCATAATTATGACTATTCCCCTTCAGTAGAAAATATTAATAATGTTAATGGTCAAGAATTACTTCAGGGTTTTTATACCGAAATGAAAAATAATCCTGATATGACAAAAACAGAAATCCAGGAAAAAGTAATTAAAAATTTAGCTAAAGATCCTTTACATTATGTAAAAGAAGGACAATTTGGAGTTGAAGGTTTAGGATATACTGAACAAAAATCTACAGAAAGTGGTGATAAAAATTATGGTGGAAGTGGATACAGTGAAAAAACTAAAGACAGTTCTAATAAAATGGAAATTGTTAAAGAAAGTATTGGTGGTATAGTTACTAATGGTTCCAATCCATGGACTGAAATTATAAATGATATTATTAGAGAGGAAGAAGATTTACCAATGGATGAAAATGAAGCGGCTAGTGCTAGACAAGAAGCTATAGAAGCATCCCAAAAAGCAGCTGGTATAGATGTAAATGAAGAAGAAAAAGAAATAGATGAAGCTAAAAAAGATCATGATGGAGATGGTGATGTAGACTCAGATGATTATTTAGCAGCTAGAGATAAAGCTATCAAAAAAGCAATGGGTAAAAAACCTAAAAAAGAATCTATTGATACTAAATTAGCTGAAATAGGAAAAGCTGGTGAAATTACTAAAATGGAAGCTCAATTAGAATTTTTATCTAATCATATTGATGAAAAAATTCAAAGAGTAAGTTCAATTAATGAAGATGATAATCTTAAAGAATTAGTTGATAAAAAGAAAATGAAAGACATGCAAAAAGAAATCAAGCTTTTAGAAAAAAGAAAAGGCAAGATGGAAAAAATGTATGAAAAAATGGCTGGTAAAAAATACCAAAAAGCTGAAATGGTAGACGAAATGGATGCCGTTTCTTGGAATGAAAAAAATAATCCAACAAGAAGTAAAGCAGTTGGGGAAAGAGATCCCAAAAAAGTAGGTCAATCAACATCTGCTTACGCAGTAAATGTTAATGAAGTAGAATCTATATAATGAGTAAATCACTTTTAATAGAAACAACTCCTTTTAAAGCAAACCCAATTAAGTTAACAGAAAACGTTAATAAAGAAAATGGAAATTTGCTCGTAGAAGGTATTTTAGCAACTGCTGAAGTAAAAAATGGTAATGGTCGTTATTACTCAAAAAGTCTTTGGGATAGAGAAATGGAAAAATATAATGAGCTAATTGAACAAAGAAGATCATGTGGTGAATTAGACCACCCAGAATCTACAGTTGTAAATTTAAAAAATGTATCTCATTTAATTAACGATTATTGGTGGGATGGAGATAATGTAATGGGTAAAATAGAAATACTCCCTACTCCTTCGGGTAATATATTAAAAGAACTTATTAAAAGTGGTGTTACAGTAGGTGTATCATCCAGAGGTATGGGTTCATTAGAACAAAGAGGTGATCTAATGGAAGTACAAGATGATTTTGAATTATTATGTTGGGATTTTGTATCTACTCCTTCGAACCCAGGTTCATATATGCATGAAATAATTAAAGAAGGTAAAGAAAAATTTATTTACGATTATACAAATGTAAATAAAATTTTACACGAAATACTTTGTTCCAAAGGATCTTGTCCTATTCTGTAATTTTACAAAATCTACATATACGTATAATCGCAATGTGTCATGAATCTGAATATGACACCGATATATAATTAATTCTTATTACGATTCCTAATAATCGTATTTCACAAACTTAAATTTTGAGATTATGGCAAACAATGATTTGTTAAAAGAAGCAATTGCTGATGCTAAAGCTGTTAAAGAAACTGCTATCGCAAATGCTAAACTTGCTCTTGAGGAGGCTTTTACTCCACATTTGAAATCTATGCTTTCTGCAAAATTAGAAGAAATGGACAAAGAAGACGTTGACGAAGGATACGGTAAAAAGTATGAAGAAGACGACGTAAAGAAAGAAGAAATGGATTCTAAAGATGATATGAAAGAAGAGAAAGAAGATATGGATGAAGCTAAAGAAGAGCTTGATGAGATTAACTTAGACGAATTACTTGCTGAACTTGAATTGGATGAAGACAAACGTACAGATGCTGAACAAGAAGGCTATAAGGACGGATTCGAAGACGCTAAAGACGACATCGAAGCTGAACTTAAAAAAATGAAGGTATCAGAAGAGATGGAAGACAAAGACGATGTCAAAGAAGAAATGAAAGACAAAGACGATGTTAAAGAAGATGCTCGAACTGATGCTGAAGAAGAAGGCTACCTTGATGGTATGAAGGACGAAAAAGAAGACATGGATGACAAAGACGACGAGGAAATTGACCTTGAAGATATGTCAGAAGATGACTTAAAAGGATTCATTGAGGATGTTATTAAAGATTTAGTAACAGACGGAACAATTGAAGCAGGTGAAGATTTTGAAGAAGTAGACGTAGAAGATTCTGTAGATGTTGATGTTGAAATTGACGAAGAAATGAAATCTGAAAAAGATGACATGGACGAAGAAATGAAAAAAGACGACGACAAAATGGAAGAAGAAATGTCAAACCCAGTAATGCGTAAAGGTCTTAAAGGTGATAATGAAACCGAAAAAGAAACTGAAAAAATGAGATTCAAAGAAGCAATTGATGAAATCAATGAGCTTAAAAAAGAATTGAATGAAGTAAACCTTTTAAATGCAAAACTGCTTTACACAAATAAAATCTTTAAGTCTAAAAACTTAACTGAAGATAAAAAAGTTAAAGTGCTTAAAGCATTTGACAAAGCGTCAACAGTAAAAGAAGCTAAAGTTATTTTTGAAACATTAAATGAAGGTTTAATGTCTAAAACAGAAGCCCCAGCAAGACCAAAAGGTAGTGCCTCAAGAGCAACTGGAACAATAACGGAAGCTAAAAAACCTATTATTGAAAGCAATGATGTATACAATCGTATGCGTAAACTTGCTGGACTAATTTAAAAATAATTAATTAACCCTATTAAAACTTAAAAAAATGAGCTTAAATACTCTTTTAGAAAGCGCAAACCCATATCACTCAATGCAGAGTGATGCAGCCAAATTGGCATCAAAATGGGAAAAAACAGGTTTATTAGAAGGTTTAGAAGGAGCAAATAAATCCAATATGGGTATTATCCTTGAAAACCAAGCTAAGCAACTTGTTGTAGAGGAATCTAACACTGGTGGTGGTGCTGGAGCAGGTAATTTTACACCTGGTACTGGTGCACAGTGGGCTGGAGTAGCTTTACCATTGGTAAGAAAAGTATTTGGTCAAATTGCAGCGAAAGAATTCGTTAGCGTTCAACCAATGAACTTACCTTCTGGTCTAGTATTCTACCTAGATTTCCAATATGGAACTGGAAAAGTTCCATTTTCAGCAAATTCATCAGTATATGGTGATGCTGGAACAAATCCATCAACTGCTCCTTTCGGGAACACTAATTCAGGTGGTCTTTATGGAGAAGGAAGATATGGATATTCTATTAACACTACTGCATCGGTATTCACTGCTGAAGCACAAATTACTACAGGATCAGCTACTTTACACTCAATCAATTATGATTCAGCATTCTCAGCTTCTGTAGCAAGTGGTGCTGTTGTAACTGCATCTGTAGCTATTGCTGCTTTAGATGGTCAGTATGATGCTGAAGCAATTAGAAGTTTCTACTTAGTAGGTGACTCTAATGCTCCTTCATTATCACAACAATACCCACAGTTTACACAGCTTAATGCTGCTGGTGACAGAATTGAATTCGTAATTGATCAAAATTCTATTGTACCAGATCAGTATGCTGCTTCAAACCTTGGTGTATCTTACTCATTAGCTCCAACGGATGCTGATAGAGGTGATTTTGAAGATGGAAATAATAACCTAAATGGAAATAACACTCCAATTAGTATTCCAGAAATCAATGTACAGATGCAATCATCTGCTATTGTTGCTAAAACTAGAAAATTAAAAGCTGTTTGGACTCCTGAGTTCGCTCAAGATCTTAACGCTTATCATGCTCTAGATGCTGAAGCGGAATTAACTTCTATTTTAAGTGAGTACATTTCATTAGAAATTGACTTGGAAATCTTAGACATGCTACAAGAATCAGCTGCTGCTGGAACTGAAGTATGGTCAGCCGTAAACAACAGAGCAATTATTGATAATGGTGTAAATGGTACTGTAGATACTTTAGGTTTCTACAATAGCCAAGGACAGTGGTTCCAAACTTTAGGAACTAAAATCCAAAAATTAAGTAACATCATCCACCAGAAAACTCTACGTGGTGGTGCTAACTTTATGGTAATTTCTCCAACAATCGGTACAATCCTAGAATCAATTCCTGGATATGCTGCTGATGCTGATGGTGATGTATCTAAATCAACTTACGCCTTTGGTGTACAAAAAGTTGGTGCGTTCAACGGAAGATATAAAGTGTACAAAAATCCTTACATGACTGATAATTTAGTATTACTAGGATTTAGAGGTTCACAATTCCTTGAAACGGGTGCTGTATTTGCTCCATACATTCCATTAATCATGACTCCACTTATCTACGATCCATCTACATTCACTCCAAGAAAAGGATTGATGACTAGATATGCGAAGAAAATGGTACGTCCTGAATTCTATGGTAAGATCTTAATTAATGGTTTAGATACTATCTAATCAGATAATTAATATTTCTTAATAAATTAACCCGGCTTTATGCCGGGTTTTTTTATGTTTTTAATATGTATAATAAAATGCGTTGTATTAGAACTATATTTATCTTTTTATATAGCTATATTAAAATTACCCTGTCTTTTAACGTATTTACTTCGGTTTTATCCAATTATTGTATAATCCCTAATTTCAAGAATTTATGGCAAGTAAACACCATACGGACGAAGTTTATCGTCCTAAGAGAATTCCTAAGAACCCAATTAAGTTTAAACTACAACTTAATGCCGAACAAAAAGAAGCTAAATCATCTATCCTCGATAATACAATCACACTCCTTGGAGGGAGTGCAGGTAGTGGTAAAACATTATTAGCATGTAATGTTGCATTAGACGGACTGTTACGAAGACAATATGATAAAATTATTATCACCAGACCTACAGTATCAAAAGAAGAAATAGGATTTCTACCTGGTGATTTAAGAGAAAAAATGGATCCTTGGGTTCAACCTATATATCAAAACTTTTTTGCTTTATATGATAAGGTTAAAGTAGAAAAATTAATTGAAGATGGAAAAATAGAAATTGTACCCGTATCTTTTATGAGAGGTAGAACATTTTTAGACTCAATGATTATTGTGGATGAAGCACAAAATGTTACCCACGAACAAATGGAAATGATTACTTCACGTTTAGGATTAAGAAGTAAAATGATGATATGTGGTGATCAACACCAAACAGATTTAAAGAAAAAATCTGATTCTGGGTTTAAATTTTTATATGCTGCAGCCAGAAAAATAAAAAACCTAGAAGCAATCACATTAATCGCTAATCATAGAAATGAAATTGTTGAAGATTTATTAGATTATTATAATGAAGCAGTAGATAAAGGAGCAAGCATTACTGTTTCTGGTTCATATATTTATAATAATAAAAATTAATTTCATATTTATAATAAAATTATAAAATGGCAAAATGTGTAACTAGTGGATCTTTAAAGGTCCTTATACAAGAAAGTATAACTCTACCTAATAAAAATGAAGAAGTTTGTATTAATGAAGTTACAATACCTGGTATTAACCAAACAGTAAGAAGAGTAGATACAATTTCAACTACATTTAGTGGTAGCGGAATAGAAATTTTAAGATTTGTTGATTCTGAAGAACAACAAGTAGCTGGTTCATTTGTTAGAGATACAGTTAAATATATGAGGTTTACTAATTTATGTACAACTAATTATTTATCTCTTTATTTAATTCAAGATAGCCCTGATGCTCAAAACCCAAACACAGATGATGTTGGTTCAGGTGATGATGGTTTATTTAAAATAGACCCAGGCAAATCAATGGTATTTTCTAATGGACAATTTGATAGTAATAATTTTTATGATTATGTAGTTGAAGGGTATGTTGATGAACAATATTTTGCTGGATTTGCATCATTAACTTCAATTAAGGCAAAAGCAGATACTAAAGACGTTCAAATAGAATATTTTGTAGCTTCTTCTTAATATTTATAATAAAATTAAATTTAAATAAAAAATGGCATTAACATATAGATCAGTAAAAGGTTCAGCATTAACAATAACTGAATTAGATGACAATTTTAGATACTTTACAGGTTCTCATAGTGTAACAGGATCATTAGATATAAATGGTGGTTTAATAGTAACTGGATCAATTGAATTAGTTGATGGTGGGTCTCTAGTTGGAGGAGGAGTAAATCTTACAGGTTCCTTTTCGGGATCATTTTCTGGATCAATAGATGGAGCTGAATTATTTGTAGGCAATTTACCATCAGCAGACCCAGGTGTTGCTGGTCAACTTTATAATGACAGTGGAACAATAAAAATATCTTTATAAAATTTATTAATTTTTAAAGTAAAAAATTAGACCTCAATTTGAGGTCTTTTTTTTCATATTTATAACAAAATATAAATTATGAATGTACCTATTTGGCCTGGTTCAAGTTCATTCGCACCTGGAGAAACACCATTTGGCTTTTATGATAATGATCCCGAATTTAGACAAGATGCAGATAAAGTAGCAACTTTTTGTGCTAATAGAATGGGATATCCTTTAGTTGACATAGAATTACAATCAGGATCCTTTTATACAGCATTTGAAGAAGCTGTAACCATATACGGAAATGAAATTTGGGCATATATTATTAGGGATAATTTTTTAGATTTAGAAGGTCTTTCTATATTTGAAGAATTAAATGAAACTATTGTTACTCCTAGTATGAAAACAATAGTTAGGTTAAGCCAACAATATGCAGATGAAGCTGGAGTAGGAGGAACAATTCCATGGTACTCGGGTTCATTTGATCTTGTTGATGGTCAACAAAATTATAATTTTGAAACTTTTATGACAGCTAGTGGATTTACAGGATCTGCATACTCAGAAGGTATTGAAGTAAAAAGAGTATTTTGGCAAAGACCAATCCCAGCATCAGCACAATATTTAGATCCTTATACAGGATTTGGATTTGGAGGAGCAATAGCTGCTGGTTTAGTTGGTGTAGGAGGATTTGGTGGTGATATGGGATATTTAATGATGCCACTTAGTTATGATATGCAAGTAATCCAATCTATTGAAATGAATGAAATGGTTAGGTTTGCAGATTATAGTTTTGAAATACATGCTAATGAATTAAAAGTATTCCCTATACCCAGAAAAAGAGATGTTGGGGGAGATGGATTAGGTAAAATTTGGTTTCAATATATTTTTGAAAAAGATAGAGGAACTATAAAATGTGCTGAAGATAAGGTTAATAATGTTGGAAATGCTAATTTTAAAAATCCAAAATATTCATTAATTAATTCAATTGGTAGACAATGGATATTTGAAATGACTTTAGCAATAGCAAAAGAAATGTTAGGGTATGTTAGAGGTAAATACTCTAGTATCCCAATACCAAATTCAGAAGTTAATTTAAATCAAGGAGACTTATTATCAGCTGCAACAGCAGAAAAAACAGCTTTAATAGAAAGATTAAGGGCTTACTTAGATGAAACTTCTAGGGCTGCTTTATTAAACAGAAAAGCACAAGAAGCGGAATCTAAAATGGTTGAATTACAACAAGTTCCTTGGACAATTTTTATAGGATAGTATGGCAATGTTTACAGGACAGAGAGATGTTTCTCTGGTAAGAAAGCTTAACAGAGAATTGATGGGTAATATTATTACCCAACAATGTGCATTGTATCAATTTAAATTAGAAGAAACTAAGGTTAATATCTATGGGGAAGCTGCAGAATCAAAATTTTATAATGGTCCTTTTTTATTTAATGTTTTAATAAATAGGTCAAATGAAGAATATGGTGAAAACGAAGAAGGTATTCAATTTGGACAACCTATAGAATTTTACTTTTTAAGAGCAGATTTAGTAGATGCCGATATAGTACCTGAAGTTGGAGATATTATATTATACCAAGAAGGGTACTATGGAGTACAAAGCACAGTATCAAACCAATATTTTGGGGGCAAAAACCCAGATTACCCTAATAATAACTCAGACGGCACTCCAAACCCATTAAATCCGGGATTAGAAAAGTTTGGAAGTAATTTATCTGTTTTAGTTTCTACGTATTATATCCCAGCAGATAAAGTAGCAATATCACCTTATATAGAAAGAATGTAATGAGTAAAATTAGAAAACCTATACCAAAAACACAGCGACAATTAAGTGTTGAACAACAAAAAGCTTTTGACACTAGAAGAGGTAATCCTAATGCTCGTATAAACCCTAATGAATCTGAAACAGGAATACCTTTTAATAGATCTACAAAATTAAGTTATAGAGAGGATGGTGTTAAACCCTTTTCTATTGGTATACAAGATTTAGATGAAGCTGTGTTTTTTTATTTTGAAAATGTTATTAAACCTTTTGTTTATCAAAATGGAGAAAGAAGAAACGTTCCCATAATATATGGTGCCCCTGAAAGATGGAAATCTTTTCAAAGAGATGGGTATTATAGAGATAAAAAAGGTGCTATAATGTTGCCTATTATAGTATTAAAAAGAGATACTATATCAAAAGATAGATCTGTGTATAATAAGTTAGATGCTAATGGAGTAAATTTATATGGTTCATTCCAGAAAAAATATAGCCCCGATAATTTTTATAATAATTTTTCTGTATTAAATAATAAAAAACCCGTAAAAGAACATTATGCCGTTGCAGTTCCCGATTTTGTAACATTAGAATATAGTTGTCTAATACAAACTTATTACATGGAGCAATTAAATAAAATTATTGAAGCATGTGAATATGCTTCTGATGCATATTGGGGTAACCCTGAAAGATTTAAATTTAGAGCTTTTATAGATAGCTTTACAACTGCAACAGAATTAACCACAGGCAAAGATAGATTAGTAAAAGGTACATTTAATATTAGTTTACGTGGTTATATTATTCCTGATACTATACAAAAGGAAATGAATTCTATTTCTAAATTTAATAGTAAATCTAAGGTTACAATTAATTTTGAAACTACAAGTAATAGTGATAATTTTAAACCTGGTGTTCAATCTGTCCCAGCTAATAGAACATTTCCTAACGGGCAAACAAGACAAGAATAGCTTGGATTAATAAATATAATTACTTATATTATGGTTGTATTTAAAATAACGTTATATGATATATTGGTTTACGGGTCAACCCTGTTCGGGAAAGACCGTTTTAGCAAACATGCTTAAAGAAAAATATCTTCCTCATGCTTATCGCATAGATGGAGATGAAATGAGAGAATTATTTACAAATAAAGATTATTCTATAAAAGGTAGAATAACTAATGTAGATGCTGCTCAAAAAATTGCCCATTATTTACATAATCAAGGAAAAGATGTAATTGTATCCTTAGTTTCTCCCTATTTAGATCAAAGAGAAGAATTTAAAGATATAATGAAATGGCAATTACATGAAATTTTTGTACATTATGATGTAGAAAAAGGAGCTAGAGGTAGAGAAAATTATCACGTTATGCAATTTCAAAAACCAGATTTAGATTATATTGATATTGATACTACTAACCAAACACCAGAAGAATCATTAAATATAATAGCTAAAAAAGCTGGTTTGGATGTAGTATATCCTAAAGGATCATTACTAAATGAATTACCACCTTCAGATTACCAATTAGATAATTAATATGGAGAAAAAAAATACATATTTTTGTGATATAGATGGTACTATATTCAAATATCGTAAATTTGAAACATATGAAAATGTAAAAGCTGAAGGAATAAAATCTACTATAAATTATTTAGATAAAGCAATAGAAGAGGGGCATATGGTTATTTTAACAACTGCTCGTCCTGAATATCTTAGAATGCATACCGAAATAGAATTGTATGAAAATGAAGTACCTTATCATAGATTAATTATGGGAATAGAAAGAGGACCTCGTTATTTAATTAATGATATGGACCCAAATAAACCAGGAAAAAGAGCAATAGCAATAAATTTAGAAAGAGATGGCGGAATTAAAAGCTAAAGCAGACAAAGAAAGTTCAAGTACAGAAGTAAAATATTCATTTTTTGCTGGGAGATGGCAACCTTTACATAAGGGTCATTTATGGTTAATTAATGAAAGATTAAAAGAGGGTTATAATGTTTGGTTAGGTATTAGAGATGTAAAACCAGATGAAAAAAATCCTTGGACTGCAGAACAGATATTAGAAATGGTTAAAGAAGGTGAATTAAAAGAACTTATAGAAGCTGGTAAAGTGTTACCAACAATTATTCCAGATATTGAATCTATTAATTACGGTAGAGGAGTAGGATATGATATTATAGAACATATCCCCCCAAAAGAGATTGGTAATATATCTGCTACTTCTATTAGGGAACAAATGAAAAAAGATGGTAAGTTATAAAAGACATATTGCAAAAACAATTTCATGGAGAATAATAGGAACACTAGATACAATAATACTTTCAGGAATAATAACGGGTTCATGGGAGATAGGATTGGCTATTGGAGGCGTAGAAGTAATTACCAAAATGGTACTATATTTCCTACACGAAAGGGCTTGGTATAAATTAAGTAAGTTTGGAATAAATGGTAAAAAACAAACCTAAAATTTTTGCCCATGGTAGTTACATTGGGACTACAGGTTATGCTAATCATACAAGGTCTTTTTATAGAGAACTTTCCCACTATTATGATTTAAAAGTTAGAAATTTTACTATAGGCAAATCATGGGATGGTTTTAATGATGAACCCCACAATAGTGAAAACTATATTAATGATTTAGATAAAAAATTATTAGTAGAACAATCTTTATGGAATAATGATAATGAATTAAATCACCATTCGTTTTATTCTGAATATCCTAACAATTTTAATCATAATGTAAATATTGTTTTAAATGAAACAAACCACCATTTTTTCTACCAGAATTATGATGGCCCTAAAATAGCATATAATGTTTGGGAATCAACAAGGCAACCAGAAGGATTTTTTAACCAATTAAAAACTTTTGATCAAGTTTGGGTAGCATCTAAATGGCAAAAAGAATGTACAATAGAACAAGGAATAGAAGCCGATAAAATCAAAGTAATACCCGAAGCAGTAGATGGATCAATTTTCCAACCAAATGATAATGCTACTCTCCCAGAATATAACGATAAAAGGTTTAAGTTTGTGTTATTTGGGAGATTTGATTATAGAAAAGCAACTAAAGAAATTATAGAATCTTTTTTAAAAGAATTTAATAAAGATGAACCTGTAGATTTAATAGTATCAATTGATAACCCATATGCTAAGGATAAATTTGAATCTACAGAAGATAGATTAAAACATTATAAATTAAATGACCCCAGAATTAAAATTAAACACTTTCCTACTAGAAAAGAATATATAAAATATTTACAAAAAGGTCATGTATTTTTGTCATGTGCTCGAGCTGAAGGGTGGAATTTACCTTTAATTGAAGCTATGGCCTGTGGTACACCTTCAATATACTCTAATTGTAGCGCCCAGCTGGAATTTGCAGAAGGGTTAGGATTACCTGTAGATATTAAGTCTATGTCAGAAGCTAAACAAGGAGAATATAGTAGCTTTTCTCAATCCTTATTAGCTGGAGAATTTTATGAACCAGACTTTGATCATTTAAGAAAAGTAATGAGGGATGCTTATAAAAATTATAAACACCACAAAAAACAAGCATTAAAAGAATCAAAAATAATCAGAAAAAAGTTTACATGGAAAAATGCAGCTAAGTTAGCAGGTAAAGAAATAGAATCTTTACTAAATAATCTACCAAAGAATAAAATAGAAATAAGCTTTAATTTAGGACCAAAAGTAGAAGTATTAGGACATCATAATAATAATTATTTTATTGAATTTATAAATGGCGATACTAATGAAGTAATACATAGTGATACTATAAGTAATAATATGTGGACTAAATGTAGTAAATCTTATTATATACCCTGGATAATTAAAGTAAATGGTAAAATTGTACATAGATTTAACCTTACAAATAATAAAGTTAGAATTAACTTTGAATCTAAATCTATTGGAGATACAATAGCATGGATCCCCCAAGTTTTAGAATTTTATAAAAAACATAAATGTGAAGTTGTCGTAAGCACCCACCATAATAGTTGGTTCCAAACACTACCAGAATATAAAGATTTAACTTTTATAAAACCTGGATCAGCATATGATGCTTATGTTATATATGAAATTGGTTGGTTTAGAGATGAAGATGGTGGGTGGAAAAATTTTAATAATCACCCAACTCAAGTAAATACTATTCCTCTAATTCAAGCTGCATCTGATATTTTAGGTTTACCTTATAAAGAATTACATTATGGTATTAACTTTACCCCTAAAAAAAGGCCTATAAAAAACAAATATATTTGTATAGGTCCAAGATCAACAGCTGGGTTAAAAGAATGGCCTTATGAAAGTTGGAAAAAATTAGTAAAAAAATTACATAGTAAGGGGTATAAAGTAGTTAATCTATCCAAAGAAGGATTTAAAGGAACAAATATAATAGATAAAAAAAATCTAAAATGGGAAGATACATTAAACTATCTACATCATGCTGATTTGTTCATAGGATTAGGCTCAGGTTTATCTTGGGTAAATTGGGTATTAGATAAACATACTATAATGATTAATAATTTTATTCCTTATGGGTATGAATTTACTCATAATTTAACTAAAATAGAAAATCATAGTGTATGTAATAATTGCTGGGTAAGTAAAGAATTAGTATTTGATGCTGGTGATTGGGATTGGTGTGGAAAACACCAAGGAACAGATTTACAACATATATGTCAAAAATCAATTACAGTTGATCAAGTTTATAATGAAGTTATAAATTACCTTTACCCAAAAAACAATAATAATTTTATATGGATAACAGGAGGTGATAAATCTTATCTTCCTATGATAAAAGTATTAGCTAAAAGTTTATTAAAATATTCTAAACATAAATTAATAGTGTATGGATTTAACTGTGATTCGAATATAGAATTGCCTAATGTTATAAACAAAAGAATAAATTATAGACCAAAACCTAAAACTCAACCTACGGGTGAACTTGATTTATTTAATAAAGATTATTCTATTTATTTTGCTAAATATTTAGCCAGCATAGATTCTTTAAACGAACCTTATGATAAATTTGCTTGGATAGATGGAGATGCCTTTGCAACAGAAAATATAGATAAATCTATAAAATATATAAATAATTTAAAGGATTATCCTTTATTTATGACTTATTATCATCAAGATATAAATCATTGGAGAACCCATAAGGATATAAGATTAGAAGGTAATTATGGGGGCGAATTAGCAGCATTAAAGGGTATTCAAAGAAACCCTAATGGTAAACTAATTGCTACTGGTTTTTATTTTTATGATAAACGAAGTAAATCATTTTTTGAAAAATGTATTCAATGGAATAAAGATTTAAATAAATATAGTGTAAAAATATATGCTGATGATAATGCATTTTCAGAGGAAAGAGTAGCTAATAACATCCTATGGGAAGAAAACAAAAAATTAGATTTGCCTATAACTTGGAATAATTATTATAGTTCTGAGGATGAAACTAAAGTTAATCCTTATTTTTTAAAACAAGGATTTGACGTAATGTATGACAAAAGCAATCTTGACCCCTATTTTATTCATGGGCCTGACCCCTCAGTAAAACAAAAAAACGCAGATATTTTAAATAATTCTTTTAAGGATTATCAAACAACAAAACTAATGATAGTTGCTCATCCTGATGATGAATTAATTTTTGGAGGTGCAGAACTAATTAACCATGGCCCAAAATATAAAGTAGTCTGTATAACAAATAAAAATAATGAAATTAGAAGTAAAGAGTTCCAGAACGTAATGAAAGCTTTAAATATAGGCTCTTATGAAATGTGGGACTTTAAAGATTCACTTTATGATGAAAGTGAAATTTATGATTTAAATCTTTTTAAAAACTTACTATCCAAAAATTGGGAAAAAATTGTAACCCATAATCCTATAGGGGAATATGGCCACCCTAAACATAAAAGATTATTTGAAACTATTAAAAAATTAGCTACTGAATTTTATGTTTTTAGTAAAAATTCTACAAAATTACCAAAAAATATCTTAGATAAAAAATTAAAATTATTAAAATTATATAAATCCGAACAGCCTGTTATTAATCAATTATTAACTAAAAATGGTGATTGGTTTAAAAGTAATTCTAATACTAATTATATAGAGTATGAATCCATTACTAAGTATGATAAAAATAAAGACATAACCCCTTATATCGCATGTTATGATAAATAAAAATTTAATAATTATTTTAAGTCATTGTGACACTGAAGAAAAAATTAAGATATTAGATGATAATATTAAACAATTAAAATCTAATGGTTTTGATATACTACTTACATCTCATGTTCCTTTACCTAAAAGTATCCAATCCCAAATAGAATATTTTATTTATGATAAAAGTAATCCTATATTACATTGGCCTCAAAGGGGAATGGTATATTGGAAAACTATTACATTAGGCCAAGAAAATTATGATTTAGTTAACATACTCCCAGACTATGGGTGGACAGCCTTTAATCAATTTTTGACTTCAAGTCATTTGGGATTATCTTTAGATTATGACCAATACAGTTTTATTAATTATGATACTATACTTACACCTTTAATGTTTGAAACTTTAAAATCACCTCAAAGTTTTGTTACAAGTAAAGTTTATGCTAAAGAAAATGAAAAAGGTTTTCGTTTCCCTAGCTTTATGCTTAATATTCTAAATAAAGAAAATCTAAAAAAATTACTTCCTTTAATATCACAAGAACAATATATTGATGGGTCAATTACTACAGAACATCATGATTTTAAAGATGCTGAAACTTATTTAGGGCATTTAATATCTGTATTTAATTATGAAATTTATCCCGAAGTAGTTAAGGATCAAATTATGTATATAGACTTCCAGGATGCTTTTAATTTTAATATGGATAATAATTTATTTAAAGTATTCTACCAAAGTGTTACAGATCCTAAGGTTTACAAAACAGAACCTTCTATTTTAATTTATGATATAAAAGAAAACCTTAAAGTAAATATCAATGATAAAGAAATCTTAATAACGGACCCATTTTTTAATTTAAAATACTCAGAAATAAATTCATTTGGATATTATTTAAATGATTCGTATATTGACCTAACCTATATATTTAAGGAAAAAAGAACAACATCTATAGATACTAATGATTAAAAATAAAAAAATATTCATAACTGGAGGAGCAGGATATTTAGGTAAAAATTTAGTTAAACGTTACTATAATGATAATGAAATAACTATTTACTCTAGAGATGAAGCCAAACATTATTATTTAAAAAAATATTTCCCAAATATAAAATGTATAATTGGAGATATTAGAAATTTTGATTTATTAAAAAGAGCATCTATAGGTCATAACATTGGTATATTTGCTGCTTCACTAAAACAAATTAGTGCCGTAGATGAAAATGTAGAAGAAAGTGTTAAAGTGTTAATTGATGGGGCTCTTAATTCAAGGAGGGCAGCGGAAGAAAATAATTTTGAAGCTGCATGTTTTATATCGTCTGATAAATCTAGGGCTGCTACTACCTTATATGGGGCAATGAAATTTATAGCTGGCGAATCATTTATAGTAAACTCAGATAAATCTAATGTAAAATTATCTTCTGCTATATATGGAAATGTTTTAAACTCTACAGGTAGTATAATTCCTTTAATTTGGGATTCTATTAATAAAGGATATGAATTAACTTTATACTCTGAAGAAATGACTCGATTTATGATTGATATAGAAGATGCTATGGATTTAATTGAGTTAGGGTTAAAAGTAGATGGATATAATGTAATACCTAATTTACGTTCTTTTTTAGTTAAAGATTTATTTGAAATATATGCAGATAAATTTGGATTAAAATACAAAAAAGGCACACCTAGAGTATCAGAAAAAACCCATGAAATAATGGTTAGTAAAGAAGAATCTCCTAGAACATTTTATAATAAAATAGATGATACTTATTATATGCATTATGAAAAAATATTTGATAATAGTTTAAATAATGAATTTAGTAGTTATGAAACAACTGTATCAAAACAAGAATTAATTAAAATTTTAAATCATTATAATTTTTTTAAACCATGAAAGTATTAATATTAGGACATAAAGGGATGTTAGGTCATATGGTTCATAAATTCTTTCAAGATAAAGGAATAGAATGTGTAACTACTGACTGCAGATGGCCTTCAACTTGTTTTAAACAAGTAGTACAAAATTTTGATGGGGCTTATATTATTAATTGTATAGGAGCTATACACCAGAGATCAACAGATTTTCAAGTAAATTGGGAATTACCTAAATGGCTAGAAAATAATTCTTCAAAATATGTAGAAAATTTCACAGCTAAAATAATCCACCCAGGAACTGATTGCGAAATAGACGATGATGATTATGGTAATTCTAAAAGAATAGCTGCTGAATGGATTAAAAAAAAGTCAAAAAATACTAAGATCATTAAAACCTCTATATTAGGTCCTGAATTGAATACTAATGCAAGCTTAATGGAATGGTTTTTATCTCAACAGGAAGAAATTAATGGGTACTCAGATTGTTATTGGAATGGGAATACTACTTTAACTTGGGCCCAATATTGTCTTTATTTAATGTATCATTGGGAAAATTTACCTATTGAAAATATATTAGAGGGAGAATGTATTTCTAAATATGAATTACTTTTGTTATTAAAAGAAATATATAATAAAAATATTACTATTAACCCCGTTAATTTTCCTTCAATAAATAAATGTTTAAAGGGAACAATAAAAACTTTACCCTTAAGAGAACAATTAGTGGCATTAAAAGAATTTTATTAATATTTATAATAAAATAAAAATGAAAAAAATAAAGTTATCACAAGAAGAGTTGCAACAATTAAAAGATTTTCAAAAGAAAGATAATGAAATTACTTTTACTTTAGGTCAAATTGAGTTAAGAAAGATTTATTTAGAAAAAGAAAAACAAAATCTTCAAACCCAATACCAAACCCTTCTTCAAAACCAAGAGAAAGTAGGCAAAGAACTACAGGAAAAATATGGAGACGGTAATATTGATCTAGAAAAGGGAGAATTCATTAGTTCAGAATAGTTCTTTGAGAAAATCTTTAATATGTATAATAAAACAATATTAAAAATAACATATAAAGATGGCAGAAACATTATTATCTCCAGGTGTATTAGCTAGAGAAAACGACCAATCATTTATCCAACAACAACCAGCAGAAGTTGGTGCAGCTATTATTGGACCAACTGCTTTAGGTCCTGTTGAAGTGCCTACATTGGTTACTTCTTTTAGTGAATACTCAGCAATCTTTGGTACTACAGTACAGAGTGCTTCAGTTGCTTATTCATATTTAACTTCATTAGCGGCAAATAATTATTTTCAAAGTGGTGGAACAAGTTTATTAGTTACTAGAGTTGTACCTGAAACATTCACACCCGCTTCAAGTTCATTTATTCAAACAGTAGATGATTCTGCTATTAAAGCTGACGTTGGAAGTGAAGCTGATTTATTTGCAGCAGGGGTAAACACAGGAACTACTTGGGTTGATGCAGATTACACTAGTGCTACATTTACTACGAATGGAAGCGGTACAGGAGCTACATTTAATCTTACAGCAGCTTCAAACGCTATTACAAAAATAACAGCATCTGCAGGAGGTGAGGGTTATGCAATTGGAGAACAACTTACTTTTTCAAGTGGAAATAATGGTGGTTCCCCTTTAGTAGCAACAGAATTATCAGCATCAGCTACGTTTTCGAATAGTGATACTTATGATGCAGCTACTATAACATCAAACCCATCTTCAACAACATCTACATCAGCAACAGGCCAAGCTTGGTCTTTAACATTTGCTGGAGGAACAGGAGCTTCATCGTTAACTACTATAACAGCTACTACAGCTGGAACTGGAGTAGTAATTGGTGACACATTTACATGGACAGCAGCAGATTTAAATACTGCAATTGATGTTGCAGCAGGAGGGGCTTCAGCAGGAACAACAGACGTAGTACTTACGGTAGTAGCCGCGGATTTAAATAGTAGTACTTTTGTAGTTACTTTAACCGCCGGAACTTTAGAAGATGGTGATTCACCTTTTGTACTTGAAACAATTTCAGAAGGTGAAGTAATGAATACAGGTACAACTGAATTAACAGGAGGTGCTTTAGAAACGGGATCAGCAGAAAATGTTCGTTGGTCAATCCCTTCAGTAAATACAGCTTCAGGAACATTTAGTTTACTAATTCGTAGAGGTGATGATAACACAAACCAACAAACAGTATTAGAACAATATAGTAATCTATCATTAGACCCTTATTCACCAAATTATATATCAGCACAAATTGGTGATGTTACTAAAAATTTAGTTAATGAAGGAAGTGATTATTACATTCAAGAATCAGGATCTTATGCTAACTTATCAAGATATGTAAGAGTAAAATCAGTAAATTTAAAAACACCAAATTATTTTAATAATAATGGTCAAGCAAAATCAGAATTTACAGGATCTTTACCATCAGTATCTTCAGGTTCATTCAATGGAGCAGTTGGTAAAATGATAACAACAGCAGATTCTGGAAGAGTTGCTAATTTTTATGATAAAATTGGAGAAGGATCAGCATTTGATACTCAAGGATTAACTGGAAGTAGTTATGATAACGCGATTGCTTTACTAGGAAATGTAGATGAATATAAATATAATGTAATTAGTGCTCCGGGTATAATTAACTCAGTACACGCAACTCAAGCAACAAATATATTATCAAATACAATTCAAAGAGGAGATGCAATTGCAGTATTAGATTTAGTACAATATGGAAGCTCAGTATCAGCAGTATCTTCAGCAGCAGGAGCATTTGATAATAGTTATGCTGCAACATACTGGCCATGGGTTCAATTAATAGATCCTCAAACTGGAGAATTAGTATATTCACCAGCATCAACAGTAATCCCAGGAGTTTATGTATTTACAGATGCTTCAAGTGAACCATGGTTCGCTCCAGCAGGATTAACTAGAGGAGCTTTAGGACAAGTAGTTAGAGCTGAAAGAAAATTAACAGCAACAAACAGAGATACTTTATATGAAGCAAATGTTAACCCATTAGCTACTTTCCCTCAAAGTGGAGTAGTAGTATTTGGTCAAAAAACACTACAGAAAAGAGCTAGTGCTTTAGATAGAGTAAATGTTAGAAGATTATTAATTGCTCTTAAAGGATTTATTTCAGGAGTATCTGATAACTTAGTATTTGAACAAAATACTATTGCTACTAGAAATAATTTCCTAAGTGTAGTAAACCCATATTTAGAAGGAGTACAACAAAGACAAGGATTATTTGCATTTAAAGTTGTAATGGATGATACCAATAATACACCAACTGTAATAGATAGAAATGAGTTAGTAGGACAAATATTCTTACAACCAACTAAAACAGCTGAGTTTATTATATTAGATTTCAATGTATTACCAACTGGAGCAACTTTCCCAGCATAAAAATTTAAAAATAGAATATTTATAATAAAATAAGAAAATAAAATGGCAGTATTAGATCCAAACGAAATATTTTTCACAGCTTTTGAGCCAAAACAAGCAAATAGGTTTATCCTTTATGTAGACGGTATTCCTGCTTATGTAGTAAAAGGAGTTGGAGCTGTATCAGTAACACAAGGTACAGTTGAATTAAATCATATTAATGTATCAAGATATGTAAAAGGTAAAACAGTTTGGGATCCTATCTCATTAACATTATTTGACCCAATCACCCCATCAGGTGCTCAGGCAGTAATGGAATGGGTACGTTTACATCATGAATCAGTAACTGGTAGAGATGGTTATAGTGATTTCTATAAAAAAGATCTTACTTTTAATGTACTTGGCCCAGTAGGAGATATTGTATCAGAATGGATTATTAAAGGTGCATTTATACAATCAGCTACATTTGGTGATTACAATTGGGATTCTGTAGATACTGCTCAAAATATAGAATTAACGGTACAACCAGATTATTGTATCTTAAATTTCTAAAAATTTTACCCACCCCTGATTTAGAAAATAGCTTGGCTCCGGTCAAGCTTTTTCTTATCTTAATATTTATAAGAGTAAAAACGTTATTATTAAATAAAGATTATGGCCGAATTTAAAATACCCACAGAAACAGTATCACTTCCCTCAAAAGGACTTTTATATCCTAAAGACCACCCATTAGCAAGTGGAACAATTGAGATGAAATACATGACAGCTAAAGAAGAAGATATCCTTACTAACTCAGCTTATATAACTGATGGGTCTGTAATTGACAGGGTATTAAAAGCATTAGTAGTAACTAAATTTAATTGGAGTGAATTATTAATTGGAGATAAAAATGCTGTAATGGTAGCTGCTAGAGTTTTAGGTTATGGTAAAGATTATACCTATGAATATAATGGGAAAGAATATAGTGTAGATTTATCTAAATTAGAAGATAAAGAATTAGATGAAAGTCTATATACTAATGGAAATAATTTTAATTTTACATTGCCTCACTCAGGTAATGTGGTTACTTATAAATTACTTACTAATGGAGATGAAATTAAAATTCAAAATGAATTAAAAGGTTTACAAAAAATTGATAAAAATAATGTACCTGAAGCTACTACTAGACTAAAATATATGATTCAATCCGTTGAAGGAGATTCTGAAAGAAAAACAGTAAGGGATTTTATTGATAATTATTTATTAGCTCGAGATGCTCGGGCATTAAGAGAAAATATTCTTCAAACCCAACCAGACATAGATCTGACTTTTTTTCCCGAAAACGGAACTAAGCGGGTTAACATCCCCATTGGGATTAAGTTTTTTTGGCCTGACGTTGATCTCGGCTAGTGAAAAAAGACAATCTTTATTTAGACAAATACATGAAATAGTATTCCATGGTAAAGGTGGGTATGATTGGCCTACTGTTTATAATATGCCTATTTGGCTTCGTAAATATACTTTTAAATTAATTTCTGATTTCTATAAAGAAGAAACAGAATCTCTTAAAAGAGCAAGGGAAGGGAAAGGCAAAAAATCCTTAATTGGAAAAGATGGTAAAGTATCTTCCCCCCAATTCCAAAATAAAACTAGTTATAAATAAAAATATAATTGTTTAATATTTATAACAAAATACCTCTATGGCTATAGGAGATGGCAAAGCTAAAAAAGAAGCACAAGATATAAATAAGGAATTAGGATTTATTCTTGATGCCGTTTCTTCTATTGGAGACCAATTAGTTGGTTCTTTCCAAGATGCAGTAGACTCTGCTTCTGACTTAGATAGTAAAGTAGATATTGTAGGTAAAACAATGCAACGTGGTTTAGTAGCCGATTTAAAACAATCAGTTAAAAATACCGAATCCTTAATTGATCTCCAATCCAAAGTAACACGAGGGGTTGCTACTCAAAAAGACATAGCTAAAGAACAAGAAAAAATAGCTTTAAATAGAGCTCGTTTAGAAGCTAAAAGAGATATTTTAGGTAAAAAGTTAACTAAAAGACAAAAAACTTTACTAGCCCAAGAAGAGGAACAATTAGATTTTCAAGAAGAAGCCCTTGGTAATATTAAAAAACAAAATACTGAGCAACAAAAGAATAAAAGTCTACTTTCAATTGGAAATGAAAGTCTTAAGGGCATGGTTGATAAACTGGATAAATCCGGAACTTTATCAGCAATATTAGAAGGTAAATTTTCAGAAGTTGTAACTTTATCTAGGTTAGGTGAATTATCCTTGTTTGCTATAGGTAATGCTATTCTTAAGGGTAGTGAAAACATGGCTAAATTAGCCAAAACAACAGGGATATCGAAAGATGCTGCATTTGAACTCCAAAAATCATTAAACCAATCAGCTATTGATTCGGGAAATGTAGCATTTACAGGAGAAAAAGCTACAAAAGCTTTTGTTGCATTATCTAAAGAAACAGGTTTAGTTGCTGACTTTGGTGGTCAAACATTAGAAACCTTTACAATGCTAACCACTAAACTTGGTTTAGCAGAAAAAGAAGCTAGTTCATTAACTACAATGGCTAGACTACAAGGTAAAGAAACTGAAGATATTTTAAGTGATACTGTAGCAACAGCTAGTTCATTAGCAAAACAAGCAGGAGTTGGGATTAATGTAAAAGGTGTTTTAGAAGATGTTGCTAATTCAAGTAATTCAATAAAAATTTCTTTAGGGTCTAATCCTGAACTCTTAGCTGAAGCCGCCGCTAATGCAGCTTTATTAGGTACTAATTTAGAAGGTGTTGATGCTATAGCTAGTAGTTTATTAGATTTTGAACAATCTATAAAAAATGAACTTGCAGCAGAAATGTTGCTTGGTAAGGATATTAATTTAGAAAAAGCTAGACAATTAGCCTTAAATAATGATTTAGCTGGTTTAGCAGAAGAAATTGCAAATCAAGAAGAAATTACTGCCTCATTTGCATCCGGAAATAGAGTACAACAAGAGGCTGCAGCAGCAGCTTTAGGAATGAGTAGAGATGCTTTGTCAGATATGGTAATGAAGCAACAATTAAATGCCTTATCAGCTGAAGAATTTAAAAATACCTATGGAGAAGCTACATATGAACAAATGCAATCTGTTAGTGCTCAAGAAAAATTAGCTTTATCTGCGGGTAAAATGAAAGATTCAATTGCCCAAATAGGTTTAGCATTTGCTCCTTTTCTAGATGGTTTAGCAAAAGGTGTTGGTTATTTAGCTGAATCTAAAACCTTTTTAGCTATTATGGGGGGTTTAATGGCGGGCTTAGCGGCTAGACAGGCAGTTTTAGCTACAATAAGTTTTGCAACTGCAATCCCGAAAATATTTTCATCTTTTTCAGCAATTCCCTTTGGATTAGGAATACCAGGAGCAATAGCAGCAATTGCAGGAATGGCAGCTGCTGTGAAAGGGGCTTCATCTATAGTAGGAACAGTTGATGATATGGTTGCACCCCCAGGATATGGTGATAGAATATTATCAACCCCTGCAGGTTCTTTAGCTTTAAATAATCAAGATACTGTTGTAGCTGGAACTAACTTAGGAGGTGGTGGGGATATGAAAGAAACAAATGCTTTACTTAATAATATTCTCAATAAACAAGGAACAGTAAAAATGAATGCTACCAGTGTAGGTACAGCATTTAGTGTTAATTCACGACAAATACAATAATTTAATATTTATAATAAAACAATAATTATGGGACTTTTAGATAAATTAGAACAAGGTAAATCTAACTTAACTGGGTTAAATGGAGGAACACCTCAAACACCTGATTTTGCATTATCAAAATTACATGATACATATTCAGCTGATGGTATTCCAAATTTAAATGGTAAACCTGCCCCAACAAATTTGGCAGACGGTGACCCAGTAAAATATTTAGACAACTTACCAAGATAAAAATATGGCTCTTTTGGATTTAACAACCGACCTTAAATCTTTAAGGTATGGTAAAGACCGCATAGGTGGAGGAAGTAGCAAAGAACCTTTTGTTACAGATTCCGTTAACAGTACCCCTGGGGATACTGGTGGTCCTGACTTCCTTTTAAGAGCTAATACTTTAAGTAGAACAGGAGATGACTTATCTAGAATAGGTCAATTTATGTTAACACCAAAAGGATTACAATTTGCAGCTAAGCAAAATTTATTATCACGTACTAGTGTAAAAATCCAAACAAAAGGAGATATTAGTTTTAATCCTATTAATGATGGAGTTTATTTACCAACATCAACTTTAGCTCAAATAGCGGTTAATGCTGAAGGTGGACATTTATTAAAACAAGGAATTAACCCTTTTAGAAATACTACTGCAGCTGGAGCCAATACTGGAATTGGGTTTCTTGATAATATATTAGATGCTGATTTACCTTTGGATCAAGCATTATATGTAAAACAAGTTCCTCAATATCAATCTATAAGTGAAAATAGATTAGTTGAATTAAGAGATACTAAAATAGCAATTGGCCAATCAAATGCTGCTAATAACCCTGTAGAATCCTTTTTAGATAAAATTACAAGTAGCGGAGTAGGAGGATTTTTTGGAGGGGTACTTAATAATTTAATTAAACCAATTAATGGTAATAATGGTTTAAATATTTCTCAAAATCCTAACGAAATACTTAGATACACGGGAGGACCTGGTTCCTTTGCAGGAGTTGGAGAAACAGGAATTGGAAGAACAATATTTTCTCAAGATTATAAAACTCCAAATAGTTATGTTTTAAATATGTCCAATATTATATCAAGAGCAGGTGTAAATACTACTGATGAAAGATATGGGGTTTATACTTCAAAAGGACAAACACAATCAGATTTTAGAAAATCTTTAATTGGAACCCAAACAAGTGGTGGTGGTCCTAAAGATATTTTATCTACCTCTTTAAATTATAATGAGCCAAATCAAACCATAACAGGAAGGGTAAATATGGGAGACCCTGGTAGAAAAGGCAGAAATCTTATTAATTATAATATTGGTGTACAAGAAGGAGGAAAACCCTCTGGTCCATTAGATAAAATTAATGCTTTACCCCTATACCAAGGCACTCAGATGAATTCTGATACTGCCGAAATTAATGATTTAGTTAAGTTTAGAATTGGAATAATGGATAATAATAAATCATACCCATCTCCTCCTAATGAAGAAACTAATGTTTCTACTCCATATAAAACTTATATTCATTTTAGATCTTTTATAGATTCATTCTCAGATAATTATTCCGCTAATTGGAGCAAACAAAATTTTATGGGTAGAGGTGAAGCATTTCATAGATATGGTGGTTTTGAAAGAACAATATCTATGGCTTGGACAGTTGCTGCTCTATCAATTGATGAATTAATCCCAATGTACCAAAAATTAAATTATTTAGCTTCTAGTTTAGCCCCAAATTATAGTAAAGAAGGTTATATGCAAGGAAATATTGCATATTTAACTATGGGAGGTTATTGTTATGAACAACCGGGAATAATTACTGGTTTAAATATATCACCTATAAAAGAATCCCCATATGAAATTGATATAGATAGCCAGACAGGTGTAGAAGATGGAGGACTTAAAACTAAAGAATTAGCCCATTATGTAAGTGTAACCGGATTTAATTTTATACCAATACATAATTTTGTTCCTAAATTACAAAGTAACACATACTTTGGGGAAAAAGTAAAAGGAGGAGGAAATTATATTTCGAAATTTGGACAAGAAAGATTTATAGCATTAAAAAATGCTAAAAATAATAATTATGCTTCTAATAATTTTGTAAGACCCCAACCAAAAGAAGAAAAACAAGAACAACAAGTTAATAATAGTGAGCAATCCCAAGGCGTTAATAATAGTAATATGGAAAGTTACATGGGTATAGGTGGGATGTAAAGATAATAAAAATGAGTAGATATAATAATACAAGAATATTTAAAACATCAAGAGGAAGGGAATTTTATGGGTCAACCAAATACCCAGTACCCCCTTTAAGTTCGGATGATATCTATGTTATTACACAAGAAGGAGATAGATATGATCAATTGGCCCAACAATACTATGGGGATTCTTCTTTATGGTGGGTAATTTCTACATCAAACCCTGCACTAAACCAAAATTCATATTTTCCACCTATTGGAGTACAGATTAGAATTCCAACAAATATAGCTGGGGTAATGGCACAACAACAAGTAATAAATGCAAGATAGTTATGACAGGAAATTTAATTGGAGAACCATTTTTCCCATTTGTTTTTAACCAAATAGAACAAAGACAAATCCTTCAAGGTAAAGGATATAAAGGAAATAGAAGTGATTTAGACATACAAATGTTAAATTCATCTACTTCCTTTTTAAAATTAGCTTCTGGGGTTGACATTTTTCAACCTTCACCTGAAGTTACACAAGAAGAGTTTGTGGCAGGGGAAGGGGTTACAATAGGAGATGAAACTATTACCCCTGTAGACGAAACCTTAGTAGGCCCTTTAACTGAAGAACAATCTTCTGCATCAAATGGTTATGTAGGTGTTTCCACTGGTGATGATGATGTAAATGTTGTTGTTAAAAATAATGAAGCAGTAAAGGCTAATAAAGAAAAACTAAAAACCATTAATGAACAAATAAAAGCTAATAACAAACTCCAAGCAAAATCAGCTAAGAATAAGTTAAAAAGATTAGGGTTTACAAATACAGAAATTAAAAGATTCAAAAATACTAATACTTTAGCTAAAAATGCTGTTTTATTTAATGGTTTATCTTCCTTATCAGGTGGAAAATTAAACCAAAGATTTGGAATTAGTGGTGGTGGAAAAACTGTTTGGGATGAAACATCAGCTTATGGATTAGGAGGCAGTAAATTTGGAAGACAACCTATGCCCGGTATAATATCTGCTGAAATAAAATGTGTAAATAGAGGTTCTATTAGAAGTGCTACAGTTGAAATAAAGGCTTTTAACCAATTCCAATTTGAATTATTAGAGCTATTATATATGAGACTAGGGTTTACTATGTTACTAGAATGGGGCCATAGTATTTATGTAGATAATAATGGAAAAAAGCAAAATATGGGGACAACACTTGTAGAAGGGAATCACTCTAAACGCGCTCCCTCTTTTTTTCAAAACCAAGTCCGTGATCAAAGAGAGGTATTAGATAGTATTAATTTTTTAAGAGCAAAATATAATGGAAATTATGATGGGTTTTTTGGAAGAGTAACTAATTTTAGTTGGTCTTTTTCACCTGATGGTACCTATGATATTACTTTAGAATTATATACATTAGGGGATGTAGTTGAATCTTTAACAGTAAATGTACCAGCAGATAAAGTAGGCACTACCTATAATGAAGATGGTACTAGCAATGTTACCCCTACTGGATATACTGTTCTTGATAAATGGTTAGATTCTTACATAGCAACTTATGGAAATAATGCAGTAACAGGAAATGGCAGATATATAAATTTATGTTCAATTAATTATAATGGGGGTAGTTATGTTATAAAAAAAGAATTTATTACTGGTTGGGGAGGTGAAGGGAAACAACTTACTAAAAATTTCTGTACTGTTAAAGAATTATTAGAAAAAATTGTTGAATATACTATTCCTTTAGTAGTAGGTAAAACCACCTATCCCTTAGTTGATTTTAACCTAGATGAAAGTACTAATATAGTAAGTGCTCAACCAAACCAAATATCTTACGATTTAGGAACTTGTTTTATTAAACCCTCTTTCCTTGGGTTAATACAAGATGATGTAGGCAGACCAGCAACTTTTAGTAAATCCTATATAAAAGATTATTTTGTATTAGAAACAGAAAATGGTGCTGACTTATATTATGGGCAATTTATGAATATATACTTGAATTTTAAATTCATAAAACAACAACTTAAAAAAAATATAAATGATAAAGGAGAATTAACTCTTTACAAATTTTTAGTAGGAATATGCGATGGGATAAACTCAGCTTTAGGGGATGTCAATCAAATCCAACCTATTATCAAAAATGGAAACCAAATAGTATTTATTGATCAAGTACAACCTAAAGGTAATAATAGTATTTTAAATAAATTAATCCCTGCTATACCAAAAGTTAAAAAAGTACCTTTTGAATTGTTTGGGTACAATACCAGTGGCAAAGTAAAAAAATCAAATTTTGTTTATAATTTTTCTTTTGAAAGTAAAATTGATTCTTCATTAGCAACTTCATTAGCTATAGGTTCTACAGCAGGGAAATCAAATACTGCTTTAACAGATGGAACAGCTTTTTCAACTTGGAATGCAGGATTACAAGATAGATTTACTCCCCAAATAATTTCTCCTAAAGTAGATATAGACACAACACAACTACAAGAAGAAGAAGAAAAAATTGATGATGCTGAATTAGAAAAGTATTGGAAAGGAGAGTATGATAGTGATGAAGGAAAAGATACTGAAACAGATTGGAATGTAGATGGAGAACTCTTTGGATATGAGGAAACTAGAGACGTAAGAATTGGAAATTACACGGGAAATGATTTAACTCTTGGAGATTTTAAACGTGACTACAGACAATGGTTAAATTCTAATAAAAATATTCAAACTAAAACACAATTTGAATCTAGCTTTAAAGGAACGGGATATAAAGAATTATTAGCATATGCTTTTGGTGGTATAGCAGGAGGGGGTCAACCTGTATTTTTAGAAAGTGAAGCAAAATATCTTGATTTTGAAAATAAAAATTTCTATACTTCTTTAAAACAAGCTTTTAGAAGTTATATTCAAAAAAGAGATGAAAAAATATTTAAAGTAACAAATACATCATCCCAAAGAGAAGGATTTATCCCCTTAAGTTTAACAATTGATATGCTAGGACTATCGGGTATAAAAATATATAATAAATTACCTGTTGTAACTCGTTTTTTACCAAGTCAATTTACTCAAGGAAATAGTACTTCTTTAGATTTTATTATAGAGTCTGTAGACCATAAAATATCGGATAATAATTGGGAAACTTCAATAAGTACTTTAAGTATACCACCTTCACAACCTACAGAAGTAAGGGTTATAGATGAAGGCTTATTTGCATTCTTAAATATTAATGTAACATTACCTAGTGTAACAAATGTAGCTGCATATTCTGTTTATGTAGTAAAACAACCTTGGAGTGCTTGTTTTATTTCTTATTTATCTAGATCAAATGGTATCCAATTTAGATATTCATCCGCTCATAGAAAATTTATGACTTATTATAAACAAAATTCTACAAAAGCAGATTTAGAAGTAAAACCTGCAGGTGATGGTTTTGTTGCCTTTGATCCTAGAGAGGGAACAACATATCAATATGGAGATAAAAAAACTATAAATTCAGATCTAAATAAAAGAACAATATATTCATATAGTAAATTTAATGTTGATACAGTTTATAATGATGGTACAAGTGGTTTTAGTGATTTTAAGGGAATACAAGTAGGTGATATTATAGTCTATAATAGAAAAAATAAAGATGGTGTTATGAATGATAACTATTATTCAGAAGTTTCCTTTCAAGATTCAACAAAAGAATATAAAGGTTCTACTCATAGTGATATAGTAGTGGAAATAAACGGTGAGGATGTATATACTATAGGTGGTAATGTTGGAAATAAAGTATCAAGGGTATTAAGATATAAATTATCAACTAAACCCATCACAATTTCTGTTGGAAGCCAATTTTCTACAACATATAAAACAAATGGGGCAATAAGAGCAGATTATGGATTTGGTAAACATGTATTTGGAGCAATACGCCCTCCAGCTGATAAAATATCACAATTAATTGCAACAGCTCAGGCACAATATCAAATTTGGAAATCAAATGGGTGGAAAGAAAGTGATCCTCCTTCGTATCCTTATACTGCAGCCTATTATAAAGCTGGTGGGATGAGAGCACCAACAGAAGGAGGGGAATCATCAGAAGCAAATGTTTAAAATATAGATTATGTATTATCCAAAATCCCAAATAACAACTAATTTATATACTAATGGTAATGAATTTATAATAGCCTCAACTAGTAAAGTATATATTGGGCCTTATTATATAACTTCTAATGGAGATGCTTATTCAAACAAATCCCCTAACGATAGACCAACTGAAAAACTATCTCGAATTAGTGTATCTAATTCTATAAAACCAAAACTACCAAACACCACACTATCCCCAGCAAGTGAATTTACTCCTTCTGATGATGATAATAGGAATAGTTACTATGAGATAGAAAAAGGAGGTATTTATTCTGTAGTACC
>TARA_R100001480_G_scaffold18283_2_pt1 | contig 31875 bp, 48 predicted proteins | sample TARA_R100001480 | Tara Oceans TARA_R100001480 (sample SAMEA2622212) | marine metagenome | biome: marine biome (ENVO:00000447); feature: mesopelagic zone (ENVO:00000213) & marine oxygen minimum zone (ENVO:01000065); material: "saline water (ENVO:00002010), including plankton... | reverse complement strand
AGACCCAGACAAAGACCTAGAGTTAGAGTTATCATAACCGGCTCTTAATATCGCTTGGCTCATCATTTAGCTTCCGTAGGTAATTTATGGTTCCAAATCGTAGAATCTACAAGAGCCCCGCGACCGATGATGACTTCTTGATCTAAAGGATAGGGTTCCACCTCATTTAAACCATCAACACCTTTTTTAAAACACTCATTGTAACGGCCAGTGTCAGCAATCCAAGACGCATTCGTTAAAACAATTTCTTTCTCTCCAACGTCTTTCACGACACCTATGTCAATGTGCGTCACTAGTCGGAATAAGTAAGCTTTGCCTATTTTGAATGGTTGGTTTGATTCCTTAACATTTGAATTTTTATTCATCATATTATTTAATTCTTTAACTTGTCCTAGTGTTAGCTCATTTATATCTATATTCATTTTATATTCCTTTTTTATATTTATAACTGTTTAGTTAACCCCACTCCCACTCCAACTCCTACTCCTACTCCAACTCCCACTCCAACTCCAACTCCAACTCCCACTCCCACTCCTACTCCCACTCCTACTCCAACTCCCACTCCTACTCCAACTCCTACTCCCACTCCCACTCCTACTCCTACTCCAACTCCTACTCCCACTCCCACTCCTACTCCCACTCCAATCGAATCCTGCCCGAAGTATCGCTTGATTCACTTTTATATTCCTTTTTGCTTAAGTTAAAGGTATCCCTGCCCTGGGTGTCTTTTTTATACTTAACCAAGTTTAGTTAATATAAACCCGAGGCAGGGAATGTGTTTAAAATGGTATTTCGTCATCTTGTGGTGGTAAGTTAAAGTGTGGGTCGTCTTCAGGCTTTTCTTTCTTTTCAGCCCTGCTGTTAGAAATCACATCATTAGCCATTAAAGTAAGTGTTGGTTTAGATTTGCCTTGGTTGTCGGTCCACATTCCAAGCTTGATATTCCCCTCTGCTAGAATGTTTACTCCAACTTCTAAGTACTGCAAGCAGAACTCAGCAGTCCTACCGAAGGTTAATATATCTATAAATAAAGTCTCACCATCTTTCTTGAATCTGTCGTTTACTGCTAGCCCAAATGAAGCCATAGTCTTTCCAGATTTAGTCGCCACCTCTTTTGGTGTTCTTGTTAGATTCCCCACAAATGTTGCTTTATTATATGATCCCATTATTTCTCCTCCATGATATGTTTTACTAGTAAGTGATCTCTCAATGTATCTAAGGCTTGCTCTTCTAAAGATTTTGTATAGATATTTATTCCATACATCCTCAGGCTAAAAGTATGACTGCAATCAATGCATTCAAACGTATCAAAAGGTGAATCACCTGGATTGTTAGATGGAAAGCATTCACTCCCTGATGTTCTTTTGAACTTAGTCCATACGTCGCTTTGCATTACTCCTCCTCCTCGAAGTGTTCATCTGCTAGTTTAGTTAAAAAGGTTCTCATTCTTGCTGAGTCTATTTTTGCTATTGCATCATAGACTTGTACTTCTAGTGGTTCATCCATTACGTACCGCCGTAAGCTGTGATCTTGCGTAGATTCTGTTGTAGTTCTTAGCATCAACCATGTAAGCCATTACATATTTTAAACCCTTGTCACCATGTCTTTTATACATCTCAGTAGTTCTTCCGTGAGAGGCATGTACTTCAGTGCCTTTAATTAGCTCCTTATTCTTATCAAAACCAATAAAGAAAAATGCTTTATCCCCTTTTTTAAAAGATTTCGGTTCTGTGCAAGTGATATCTTTAACGTTACTACCATCGACAGAAATCCTTACAGGAGCGACCAAAAGTGATTCAGCATTTAAATATTCGTCCCTATGGTCCTCAAGGTCCTCCATGTCTAAACCTGAGTTCTCATGTAAAGCGTTCTGGATAATAGTTTCGCTTGAAAGCTTAGGTTTGAAATAATCTTTAAGAGCCTCCTGTGCCTTCTTTTTCTTTTCAGCCACCCTTTTTATGCTCTTCTTTCTCTTGATATTTTTATAAAGAGGGATCAGCTTCTCACTTAATGCCAGGATATTACCAGCACTTCCAGCGGATGATACTAGAGGCTTTAAAAGATCAGCAGCAATTGGAAGAAAAGTCTCTAAGTCTGTCTTCTCCTCTGGAGCTAGAAAGTTCTCAATAGCATCTGCAATCTTAGGAGCATCTGAAAACTTAATAGGCTTTGGCTTGAAAGTAGTATCAAGACCTTCGCTGTCTTCAATAAAGACAATGTCTGTTTCAATTACTTGATTGTTTACTCTGATTCTCACAGCTTTAACTCCTTTTTTATGTTGTATAAGTCTAAACAATGTTTGAAAGCATCAAAGTATCTTTCCATTTTAGGATAGTTCTTCTCTTCAAAGCCCTCTTCTGCGTCTCTACCAATTCTTAAGATTCTTGTTGCACTTACTTCATAGCCATTCTCTTTTAATAGATGCCAGTAACCAGCCAATTGTAGCCCATTCTCGCCATAAATAGCTTTTGAAGTCTTATGATCCACTAACTCAGCAACTCCATCAATCAAGCAATAAAGGTCAATAGACCCTCCGTATTGATATTGCTCAGATACTAAATACTGCTCTACAAGTATCGGCTCAATAACATGGCGCTTCTTCCACTCTAAATACTTCTTAAAGCATACTTCAGCTTGATCAATTTGATTCTTAGACCAATCGTCTACAGAGAGAGTTTCCCCTCTTAAATCAGCTCTAATTAGTTCATGAGCCAATGTGCCTATCTCAGCTTTATCGTCCTTAAATTTACGATAATCTATTCCCTGCATACCAAGATCCCAAGACCAATAAACTAGAGCTGGCTTATTCATAACACCAAGGATAGTCGTTACCCCTGGCACTCTCTTTCCAGCCTTGTTTTTGTATACTGTGTGAGCTTTAGTTTTCAAAGTCTATCACCAGCATCACCATGTTGTATTTCTGCGAGTTTCTCATCAATTAGAGCGTCAATCTCCTCCTGCTCCCCGCTACGGTCTAAGGTTGCCTCTATCCTAGTATTTTCTTTTAAAATTTTGTAATTCTCAATAGCTTTAGTTACTTCTTCATACTTTGCTTTAGTGATGTCTTTGCTTGATTCAAAACCACATTCCAAAGTAATCGCTTTTAGCTCTGCTGCGTTTAGGCCGTGTGACTTACCAATAGCAAACAAACGCTTTCTCTGAGCTTCACTAATTGCATTAGGGTTTGCGGCTGGGGCTCTAGGTGCTGGCTTTGCAGGTTCAGCTTTAGGCTTTGATTTACCGTGGGCATTCGTTGTATCAGCGTCTTTAGTATCATCTAGCAAAAGAAGTCCTCCACAAGCATACTTGCCTGCATAAGAACAGCTGGAACCGAAACTTTGCGCCACATCCATTCCAGGTCTATTAAAGTCAATCCCTGCAACACCCGTTGATTCTACTTTTTCTTTGCCATCAGTGATTGAGGCATTTGCTAGCACATAAGCATTGCAAATTACGTCTCTCATTCCATTCTTCGCTTTCACTTGAAATGAAACTGGCATTGAGAGTTCAATCATTTGATAAGTAACGTTAAGTATTAGGCCATTAGATATTTTCTTAAAACCTTCTTGGATGTCTTCTAAGCTTCTGTACTTGTAACCGCCAAACTTATTAAATTGATTCTTTGGTGCTTTGAGATTAGCTTGAATCTCTGCCACTCTTTCGTAGAATGATTTCTCAGTCATCTCGTTCCCCCTTTCCATTTTATGATTCTCTCAACATCTTCACGAGTTACTTGTCTATTTGCAAACGTTGCTAACTTATCGATAACGAATTTCTCAAACCCATCAAGCCTTTCTATTTCTTTTTTCAGCCAACATATTCTGATGTTAGTCAGAGCAACTATAATAGATAGTAGGATAATCTCACTCATCTCGCTCCCCTTTTAGTTCATTAGTAATTATCTTGCCTAGATAGTCCTCCAGGATCCTGCCTTCTGCTTTAACTTTCTGCTTTATTTCTTCTAAAAGTTTAGTGCTGATTCTTACCCATAATCGGTGTCTTTCCATGCCTCTTTCTCCTTGGGATAAATTTAGACTAAATAAGGGCATAGGTCAATAAAAAAATACAGAAAAGTTAAATAATTATTTTCGAGCCTTATTCCAATAATACCAGCCAAAGAGTCTAAGCCCCAAGTACCAAGTCTTTGAACGGATCTTGTGGCCTAAATCTTTTAGTCCGGCAGCAAATAATTTATCGGCTTCTTTTCTGGAAAGGTGGCCAGTTTCATAAAGATAATCATGCATTACACCCAAAGGATGCTTTAAGCTGAACTTAGTAAAGTTTAGTTCTGGCATTGCTGTAATACCGTCAGAGATTTCATCATAGCCACACTCATAGGCTTCCTTTACCCACTTGTAGACCTCATCCCTGACGTTAGACAACTTTAAATATTTAGATATGAAACCCCACTTCTCTACGTCCATTTGAATACCTTTGATATAGTTCCAACTACAGAGACAACTAAAACACCTAGAATCCATACAGATACTTTTCTAAATATAGTATTAATTCCTACATCTTTACATAAAAGCTCGTAAGAGTCTGTCATCTTATTCATTGTAGTATCTAACTGCTTTTGAGCTGATATAAGCTTAGCATTCTCTACAATATTTGCTGGCATAGAGTCTCTAATCTTGTTTAGATGTTCTCTTACGTAAACTTGATCTCTATCATATTGTTCCATCTTAGCATGAATTACCGCAACTTGAGTATTAGATAAGTCTGATAACTTTTGGATGCTTAAGAGGGTTTCTTCGATCTTGTTTTTCTCCATTATTGCCTCCTTCTTAAATCTTCTCTAAATCGATTCTCTCTAGAAACTGCCTCTCCAATCTCTCCAGATACTTTTTTAGCACCTGCTCTAGCCAGTTGTGTCTTAATAGTTTGATCTCTCGTTAAGTTAGCAAGAGAACTTCCTAATGATTCTAAGTTTTTACCATGTCTTCTAAGTATCGCTGAAACTGCTGGGCTCTCTGCAGCCTTAGCTCCTGTTAATACTAATGCAAATAAAGGGTTATGTACTGCTCCAAAAGCTAGTAAGGAGTCTCTGAAGTTAATCATTCCCTCTAAAGCTTTCTTATCAATACGGCCCTCAATAGCATTAGAGATTGGGATTAACTCACTAATCTCTTTGTTCAGCTTTTTCACTTGTTTAGGAAGCTTAGAAGTACCAGCAATGGCATCTCTAAGTTCTGCATAAAAGGTGTTATAAGCTTTAGCGGTGTCCTTAGCAGCAAAGTCAAGTGATCCTTCTGCAAACTTAGCCTTCTTAATAGCAGCCTTACGAATAAAGTTAGCATCATTAATACTAGCTCCTCTGCTTAAATCATCAGTTGCTTGTAATACAAAGTTGTCATCAGCAATCTTTCTTATCTCACTCAATACTTTTTGATTGAATGGAGTGTCTGCAAGCTTAGCCTCTGCCTTCACTAAAACATCTAGGATATCTACTCTCTCTTTAGAAGTGCCTAAAAGGTCCTGTACTTGAGCAAGCTTCTTATTAGTTAGTTTTTCAGCTTTAGCATAAGCTTGAGAAAGGGTCCCAAACAATTCAAACTTCTCTAAGTTTTCTGGCTTGAACCCCAGTTTAGTAAGCTTAGCTTTACCTTGACCTTTAAAGATCTGTGCCTGCAATATCTTAGTTGCTGCTTTCTTTGCAGTACCTCCAGTTGCTTTGATAGCAGCTCCACCAAGTGGGAATAATCCAGCAATAGCCATAGTAGTAGCTACGTCTTTATCATCTTCACCAGCAGTTTGAGCTAACCTTACAGCACCAGCAGTTCCCGCTTCAGTAGCTCCAACTACAGAAAGTTTTCCTATCTTCTGTAATAATTTAGGGGCTTTTGAAAGCAGCTTCTGTACTCCTTGGATGCCAGTTTTTGCAAGCTTAGCTCCAGCACCAATAGGCAGTAAAAACTCACCTACTTGCTCAACAGCCTCACCAATCTGTCCAGCACCTCCAACTTCAGGGATACCTCTAAGAGCTTCAATGTTCTCTCTAGCCTTAGCTTGTGCCTCTGGAAAGATAACATCAGGGATCGCTTTCTCTGCTAATGAAGCTACTCCGGCAGCACTTCTAAGAAACCCTCTAGCTCCTCCTAATTGGAACTCTCCAAACCTTTGCAGTAAAGAAGGGTCTTTCTGTTGGGATGGAGACGGGTCAACAGGTTGTAGAGGCTGCAATGGTGTTTGACCAGTTTGTGTAGGCTGCTGTAACGATTGCATTAATTGCTCGTTTGTCATTTGCGATAATGGAGAAGGTTGAGGTGCAGGAGCTGGTTGTTGCCCAATCATGCTCAATAAATCTTCATCACTTAATGTTCCTAATTCAGCCATTAGATTAACCCCCTTCTTCTTGCTTCTGCTAATAAATCTTCTTGAGTTGGTGCAGCTGTTGGTTGTGGTGCTGGTGCTTGTGCAGCTGCTGGTGCTTGTTGAGGCTGTAGGTTTCTCTTAGTCAAATCCACTCCAAATATCTCCATAGACAATTCTGGGTCCGTTATAGCCTTTCTGCCTGCTGCAATTTCATCAAACGTTTTGCTCATCTCTATTTTTAAGTCTTTTAGGCTTTGAATGTCTAGTTCATCACTCCTAGTTCCTTTAGGCAATAAAGCATCAAACCTAGCAGCCTCTGAGTCTGTTACTGCTGCACCTGATCTCATCCTAAGTAACAGAGAGCTTATCTGGTTCTTTAAAAGGTTTATTTTTTGAGAGTCTGTGTTAAATGCTCTAGCTAAATCTCCGGGCAAGGTTACTCCAGAAAATACCGGGAAATTTGCAAGAGCTTGTTCAAACCCTCCGAACTCTCCTTTCTCAATACCGCTAATTAACGTATCAAGAGGTTTTATTGCAGCTTGGGACTGAACTTTTAACTGAGTCGCTTCCTTCCCTAAAGGCTTAGCAGCTTTCTGTCTTAGCTTTTGCTCCTCCTTCTCACGTTTACCAAATGCTCTAGCTTTACGAATCTCTGCCATCTGTTGGCTAAAACTCTTTCCTTCTAAAGCTGTTTCATCAAAAGCAATTCCATCATCTGCCAGCTTATCAAGACCCTTTGTGATGCTGTCTTGACGGCTAGATTGAATCTTAGTTTGCAGAGCAGACTTCTGTCTTTGTTGGTCCTGCAGCCTCTTTGATGTTTGGTTTATTAGATTGTTCTCAGTCTTAAGTTTTGTTTCAGCATTCTTTAATTGAGCTTCAAGCTTCCGCCCTAAAGGAGTTTTAACACCTAAAACAGGTTCTTGGCTTAAGCTTCTAATCTGTTGCTCTAATTGTGCAGCAGTGTTTACACGTGCATCCAATTGCTCAGCAGTCTGCTCAATATTAGTATCCATTGCATTCACTTCAGGGCTAGTGCCAGCATTAATTTGTGCAATCGCTGCTGTGTTTCTAGCGTCTCCTAAGTTAGCTCCAACTTGTGCTGCTTCTTGCTCTGTTATTTGAGGCTCTAAAGGTTGTTGAGTCTGAACTTGTTGACCCACTCCTAGTGAACTTGGTTGCTGAGCTTGCACTTGTTGCCCTGTTCCAAATAATTCTGGACGGTCAGCTTGAAACTGTTGTAACTCCTCTAAGCCTCTTTGTTGAGTCTGTCTCTCTAAGTCAGATTTAAAAGTAAGCAAATCCTTTTGAGCTTGTAATGATTGTTGACGTTGTTGAGCTTGAGCTTTACGATTACGCTCCCTCTCAACTTGTCCGAAAAATGCTGGATTAAACCCAGCCAAAAAATCTCCTAGATCAGCCATGTTCTTTCCTTATCTTAAAGTTTTAATTCCAGTGAATGGGCTTCCACCAAATGAAGGGCCAGAAGGAATGTTTAAATTCCCAAAGTTAGGGTCTCCAAATGCTCCAGTAAGATTTGATCTAGAACCAAAGCCACCAAACGATCCAGGTGTGATATTCCCAATATTAGATAGAGACTTCCTGCCAGAACCGAACAAATTGCCCAGTCCTCCAAGGATAGACCCAGCTCCTGTTCCTCCTCCTAGAACACCACCCAACAATCCACCAATTCCACCCAGCAATCCACCTCTTTGAGACTCCCTTCTTGCAAGTTCTGCATTTCTTTGAGCTTGGCCAGCCTGTGCTTCCTGGAACAGTAAGTTTTGGTTAAATTGAGCTTCGTTCTGAGCAAGACCTCTCAGTGCTAAGTCACGTTGGTTAGCAATCTGACGGCCAGCAATATCTCTTCCAGAAGCTAATTGATTAGCACCTAGCTCTAATTGAGGAAAGAATTTACCAAAGTCTGCAAATGAAGCTGTTCTGAATTGTTGCAATGCAGTAGCCTCTTGTTGCAATTGAGCATTACGCTCTGCTCTAGTGCCTTCTACTTGAGCCCTAATTGTATTACCGAACTGAGTAAATGGATCAGTAAATAAACGCTGACGCTCTTCAAAGACTTGCGCAGCAGCAGGGCCACTAAATCCAGCTTGTCCAGCACCAGGCAATAATCCCCTCTGTGATAGTCTACCAAATAAAGCTTCTTGGTTCTGACGGTCTAGAGCTTCTAATTCTCCCTTACGCCCAGCAAGTAAAGCTTGGATACCTTCCTCACTAAGGACAGTACCTTCAGACTCAGGAGTAATTCTGCCACCCCTAATATCAGAGACTCTTTGGCCAATCTGACCTTCTCTTTCTTTGAAAGCTCCAAAAGCTTCATCGCCTCTTTCTTGAGCTCGTGCTGCTTGCTGCTCAATAGCTCTTGAGATGCCGGTAGATGCTGAAGACCCATGTACTCCTGGAGCTCCATGTTCTCCTTTAGATTCTTCCCCACCTCCTACTGGGAGTAGTTGACCTGCCCCCAATAATCTCCGGAATGTTGCATTTCTTCTCTCACTTCTAGTAAGATCATCTAAGTTTACTTTATCGTCTCTAAAAAAGTTAGGATGCTTTTCAAAGAACTTCTTTCTAAATGTTTCGTCGGCTGTTGCCATAATATAAACCCCTTATAATACTTCTGTCTGCCTACCTTCTAATCGGTGGGCTAATATTGACTTGATAGCTAAGTTAAGTTTATTTAGATGGTCTTCTAAATTCATCGCTCTAAAAATATCGTCTTTCTGGTTTTGCCTACTGAAGGCTGCTTGACTAACTCTAGTCAACTCATCAATAAATGCAAGGTCCTCATCATTAATACGGGGATCGTTTAATATTGCGCTCTGTTGAATTTCTTCTATTAATGCCATGATAAATCCTTTTAAAATTGTCCCGATAATCTCCAGTAGTAAGAGTAGTATCTGGATGATAAGTGTGTTGCACCACCTTCCATCCTAGAGTCTACTGTTCCACCTGAAGTTGTCGCGGCTGTGAACCTTGAGTTTACTATGTTGCTTGATGTTCCGATAGAATCTTGTGGGTGAGATGGAGCCCCAGAAGCAGTCAACCCAATTGGAGTTGCATACATTAAAGCATTACTTATATCGTTGAGAGTTACACCCCAATCAATAGAAAGACTCAAACTCGGTGCGTCACCTCCAACAGCCCAAACCCAACCCTCTACATGGTCAGCTCTAATATTAATGAAAGAAGAGATAGTTGTTGTGCCATCAACGTACTGTATCGATCCAAGCAGCCTGCCATTAGCGCCAGGGTTTGAACTTGATCCCGCTGTGGTTCCAGCGTCAGCAATAGATACGGTAAATGTTGTTGCTGTAGCGTCTGCTAAAGCCCAAACATCTAGCCAATCTCCGTTGTCTGGAGCCGAAAAAGTAGAACTTGTTATGCTAGTGTTTACTCTTGTTTTAGAGTTAATTACAATTTTTCCAGCAGATACACCTATATGAGTTCCGTCCACACGGTAAACATAACAACCGCAAATGTAATCTTGGAATAATGATTCGGTTGTTGCATCTCCACTAGAGCCTGTAACGTCAGCCAAGTTCAAGTCATTCAGAGCTGGCAATACATCATCATTAAACTTATTCTTTAAGTTATTGTTGTTTGAATTCTCAGTAGCTGATGCGATTGTTGTCCCACTAGAAACTGTAGTGGTTGAAACATCTGAAATATTAATAGCCATGTTTTCTCCTATATCTGGTTTTCTGGTAGAGGTTCAAAAGGCTGAGCCTGTACTGTCCAACCTGCTACTCTAATTGATTTATTGTTTTCATTAGACACCATCTTTACTGCTAAGGACTTTCCTAAAAGGTTGATCCCTACTCCATAGTTCCTAAAGGTGTCCTCTCCATATATATCAACGTCATAGATAGCTGTGTCATAAACTGCTAGCTTAGATGCGGTAATAGTCTTCTCATTTGAATAATCAGGGAAGTCACCAACCCCAAAAGATACTAAAAGCTTTGATTCTGAATCATTCCCTTTTGCTAGTATTTTAACCCCTTCAAAGTATTTATCTATATCTGGGGAATCAAAGTCATAAGCTTTAGTTTCAAGAGTTGCAGTTATGGTGGTGTCATTGTCTGTCTTAGAAGCATCTAACTTATATATTACTCCACCATTAGAGTCTGTCTGAGACTCACCAAATGATACTTGGAAATTCCCATTACTATCTTTACCATTAGTATAACAAGAAGCATTAATCCCGGTGGTTGTTCTGAACCCTAAGACCCTTTCATGGTAATCAAATATCAATTCCCTATCGTTAATTGTTCCAGCTGTCCTTTTAACAGTCCATCTTACACAGTGGTTTTTTACGTCGTGAATGCCGTGAAACTGTCCAATACTAGAAACGTTCAAGGCATCCCAGAAAGTTCTTAATTTTTCAGTAGATAACCTTGTGAGAGATGAACCACCGACAATAGCATCTGTTCCTCCGACGTTCCCTAAAGCATAGATCCCATCTTGAGCAGGCCAAAATAAAGAAGCTCCATTTGACACAATTCCATAATGTGATATACACCCGACGTCATCTCCTTCACCGAAAACAAATGTTGAGGTAGTAAATCCTGTTACAGTTTTAAATTTGTTCTTACCAAACACGTAAAGGACATCACCAAGAGAGCTTATTCCTGTAATCTCGAAAGGCATATCTTGAACGTTACCAGCAGGCCATGTTTCAGGAGCTCCTAAGTCTGACCATCGCAAACGATTCAATGTGCCTGAAGTTCCTGCTGTAAATACGAAGTTATGCCATTGATGTACATACTTTGCTACTGGAGGTGTTCCCCCTAAGTTAGCGATAGCACCACCAAATGTTTTCTTCTTCATAACATCTGAACCGTTAGCCATAATTAATGTATCACTAAGCATTGTAAAATCATACATTGCATCAGTAAGACCAGTCGCTAGTTCTGTTGGAGTGCCAGCTAATTCATAAAGCTTTCCATTATAAGCAAATATGGTTTCTTCTCCACCAGTATACTCTGTGAAGTTCACTCCTTGAATCTGAGTTCCACCTGTCAAGTTAGCGTTCATGGTGTCTTCATCATAACCAGTACGCATTTCTAGTTGGACCCTGCCTTCTGCTGCTGGTAAGAATCGCCAATTTTCACAAGTGAATAAATGATCATCCTCTATCCTTTTGATTTCAGATAAGTCATTAATCCCTCTGTGTCTTTCAAATACTTTTGATATTAAACGTAGTGCCATTCATCACCTCACGGTTGACTTTGAAGTAATGATAAAACAGGATTACGATTAAAGCTATGCTCTTTCCATCCTCTAATCCTAGTAGACTCTTGCGCTCTATCGTAGTTTCTTCTCACCCAAGCTCTAAATCTGGAAAGCTCAAACTGATAAGCTTGTGCAGAGTTAGCGATCATCTGATCATCTACACGTTGGAAAGCATGAATCTTAGCAATAGCACCTTTTAAGATAACTTTCTCCCACCTAGGGTAAGTGTCTGTAATCTTAGTAGTATCTGAATTTCCTGTTAACTCAGTATTAAAGGTATAGTAATCATGAGTTAGCGTGTATGCTTTATCTGGTGGTGGCCCAATGTAGTAAGCTCCTGACCAAATGTTATAGAATCTAGGGACTCCATTAGGTTGGTCAAACAAGCGTTCCTCATTCCACCTTGAGCGATCTAAGAATTCTAAAGGGAATCTGGCTTTACTGTCTGTTGGGTCAATTAGATATGAGTTTAATGTATGGTCATAATCACTAGCTAAAGCATCAGTAACCAAGATAGTACCAACCGTTGTTGTGGCTGTTGAACTAGCTTGCAGATGCTCAGCTTGTGGATTATTATCATCAATCTCAAAAATAGTCTCATTGATAGCGCGTTTTATCTCTGTAATGTAAGCTGAAGATGCTACACCAAAAACATTAGCGACACTATCCTGTAACTGCTGGAATGTTGACATCGGTTTTACTCCTTGCTCTGTATTCTTCTACAAATTCTTTAAGCAAGTCGGCGTAATCTCGCGCAACATCGGAAACATTGAATTTTGATTGTACTAAATTGTATGCACTATTTGCAATTCTTTTTCTTTCGGCTACATTTTCTATCATTAAAGACAGATTGTCAACCCATTCTGAAACACTGTTACATAAGAACCCATCTTCACCATGAGTAATCGTTTCTCTGTAAGGTCCACAATTGCTTGCCACAGTAGGGATCTTTAAAGCACTGTATTCTAAATATCGTAAGTTACTTTTAGCTCTATTAAAATCACTATCCCATAGAGGAGCTATCCCAATATCAAAACCTTTACTGGCCAGCTTCTCTGGGTAATCTAGAATATTAGTCCACACATTCTCATTCTTAAAACGAGGATGATCAATGCATTCAATAGCACCATGAAGACAATTCACCTCTACTTGAGGATACTTTTCTAGAATATGAAGTAATGGCTTAGAAACAATTGAAAGATCTTTTAGGTGGCCAGAAGCTCCAGACCAACCAATGATTACCTTTTCTTTTTCTTTCTTTGGTGCCTTAAGTTTACCCCAAATATCAAAATCAAGGCTGTTTGGAATGACTCGAACATAATTAGAATGGTCTCCGAATTGGTATTTTAAATATTCAGTACTTACTATGATACCATCAGAGTCTAAAGCTTGATCGTAAGCGTTACGTTCAATATTAGTTCCTTGCCCAGTGTATTTGAAAGAAGGATTAGTTGCTTCAATAGCAAAAGGGTGATCGTCACACTCCATTATCCAGGGAATGTGAGGAAAGGTTTGCTTCATTGCTGGAATGATACAACCAAACTTTGTGTCATGAACTGTCTGGCAAATGACGACATCTGAAATGCTGACGATATTGGTCAAATCATTGATGTGATTGTCAACGTTTATTTCATAGTCATTTACGTTTTGATTGTTAGGATCAAACTTAGGATAGAGAGGGTTAATGTCATCCATCTCCATCATCTTATTTGCAAAGTTTATCATTCTGTAGTATGCGATAGGTGCATTGCCAAGGTGAAGGAATAGAACTGCTAAAGGCTTATCCATTTTTAATCACCCCCGAACATACCCAGTTAGTCCACTGCTTCATTACTGGGTTAATGTTGTAAGCTTTGCAGTAGTCTTCATGATATGGGGTAGCCTCTAACTCCACATTCTTAAAGTGCTTACTTAAAAGATCGTAGAGTCCTTTTTCATCAAAGACATTCTGGTGATAGTCTGCTTTATGACCATGCCCCATGTTGCCGTTAGGATGAGGTACTGATCCAATGAAAAGCCCGTCATTATCTAAGACTCGAACAATCTCGGTCAATCCGTCGCACGGGTCATACAGATGCTCTAGTACCTCAGCCATAACGACTATGTCAAAATAGTCATCTTTAAATTTTAATTCTTCAACGCACCCCTGCGAAGCTATTACACCTTTAGCACATGCTAAGTCAACTAATTCTTGGACCAAGTCGACACCATAAACCACGTTTCCCTCTCGTTGCAATAACATTCCAAGCCCACCATCGTTGCATCCAACATCGAGGATAACACTCCCCGGCTTAATTGGATCTTTAAGTCTATCGATGCGATATTTATCAGGTGCGTTGTCTTCATACTTGCCTTTTTCATAACCTCTCGTTCTATAGTTTTCAATGTGGTCTTTGTGTGCCGCTTCCCTGTCTTTGTATTCTGCTAAATCAGACATTGTCTCCCCCTGTTCTTTCTTTAAATAATTGATTCGATTTTACTGTCAGCTTGAAATAAGGTGACACTAAGTTTATTGGTAAAAGGTTAATGTTCTCAATCCTGTAATCGTTCTTGATCTTATTCTTATCAACTGGATTCATTAACATTTCACGGGGCTTGCCAGACTGATTACAACCCATATTATGCTCGTCAATCATCCCCGTCATAATATCATAAGAACAATCCATCGCTTTGAAGATAGTTCCTATTTCTTGGCAGACTCCTACACAGACAGAGCAATAAAGCCCTAAACAAATCTCTGCTAATTCTGTATTCTTAGACCCTTGAACAGGGACGCAATTCAAATACTGAGATATATGCTTCATAGCAATAACCCCTAGATCGGAATCATCAAAACCAATAGGCTTCCTCCAATTAATGATTGTTCTAAAGTCTCTCTCATCAAAGAACGTTGGGCTATGTACTACTTTTAAACCTTTGTCAAATAATAGCTTTGTAGTCCCAGGGTTAATACTAGAGTGAATGATCATTAAAGATGGATTGTAAGTCTCAGATACTTTAGTAATCTCCTCTTCGAACTTGTCTGAAAAGGGAATGCAAATATGAGTGATTAAACCGCTAGCTTGCTTAGGGTCTGCTTTGTCATACTTAAACCCCTCCTTGCAGGGAATTTTAACAATATCTTGCTTGTAGACATTGAATTTATGCTTCATTGCTCTAAACAATGCTCGACCAACTTGTCCAGCTGATCCAATAATTAGAGTACTTTCTTTACTGCTCATGCTTGCAATACCTCTATTTTATATTTTTTATACATTTCTGTTTTTAACTCCTTCGCCTTTTTTATATCTCTCACATCAGGGGCGCTCTCTAATGCAAGTTTTAAACATAAGGTCTCATTTAAGAATCCAAACTTGTAGCCATGTCTGTAGGCATCAAGCATGAAGAACTCATAGAGATCCGTATCTAAAGACTTCTCGTGGTAGCGTAATGTATTCGCAACTTCACGAGAGTAAGCAACCGTGGGATGGCTGATGGGGGGTTTCGAAGAGCCATCCCAAACGGTCGCTTGTTGAACGTACAGCGGTTTATTAACGGGGGAGTTAACTTGTACGTCCGAGTAAAATATATCCTTTTTTGACTCTTTAAAAAACTGTGCTATCTTTGATAATCTTTTAGGAAGATAAAAATCTCCTGCATCACATACTGCAACAATGTCACCATTTGAGTTTGCGTTTCCGTAATTCCTACAGAATGCGGCACCTGAGCGGTTCTTCATTGTGATCCAAGCAACACCTTCTTTTAAGTAGTAGTTCTTTAATGGTGTGATCTCATCCGTGCTACCATCGTCAATAACAATTATTTCCTTATTATCGTAGTCTTGATTCAATAAGCTATTTAATGTATCGGAGAGCTGATAATCTGTGTTGTAAATTGGCAGCACGCATGAAATCTTCATATTATTTATTCTCTTTATTGTTTTCTCTAATTATTATTGGGGCTAAAAGCCTTTCTAACTCAGCAAGTCTGGATGCTATAGCTTTATTCTTTATTATTAATTCGCAGTATTCTATTTTCAATTTATCAATATCAAGCATCACTTGGATCCTCATCTCCGTTAGGGATAGTTACATCTAAATTAAGAGCTTCCTTAGCTTCTGTTACTAACGTTTTTAACTCTTGTTTTCTAGCTTGAAGGAATTGTAGCTCATCTCCAGTCTCAACTATGCGTTCTTCAATATTTGCATACTCATCTCTTAGCTCTGAGACTCTAGTTATAGTTTCATTACCATTATCATCAGTTATTTTGATAGTTTGTCTCTCGTCTTCAGTCACTTTTTCGAATAAATGTTTCATATTTTTATTTTTCATTTTTTATTTAATTACCACCATCCAGAGGTAGTTTCGTATGTTAATATTATAACAGTTCCATCTGACATTGTCTTACTTGCATTAGCTCCAGTTAAAAGCTCTGATCCATTTGGTGCAACAGTGATGTCATTTCCGCTAGAGCCTGTATTAATAATCCTGTAGTTAGTTCCATCTACTCCTGCTGGAAGGTTTAAAGTTATTGCTCCTGCGTCTGTATTTACAAATATATGATGATCAGTTGCTAAAGCTGTATAAGGTCCTGACGTTATTCTTGTAATATTTACTATTCTTCCTTTATCAGTTTCTAATGTTCCCCATACTTTATGTTTTGTGGTGCTAGAGTTTCCTATAACTGAAGTGTTTGCCCCTAGCCCTATAGCGTTGTATCCGATAACAATAGTGTTGTCGTCATTATTGTTATAACCTTTCGCATATGCCCCTATATACACAGAACGATCAGTGGAGGTTAACAAGGTTGATCCGTCTGCATGATAATATCCTGATCTATACCCAATAGCAGCATTTTCCTGGCCTGTGGTAATTTTAGCTAAACCCCAAGAGCCAATAGCAACATTATCGTCTTTTGTGCTGTTCTCTAACGAAGATCTTCCTGCACCTACATTATCATCACCATCAACATTAAATCTTAGAGATCTGAATCCCATTGCCATGTTGTTTCTACCTGTCGTGTTTGTGGTTAAAGTATCACCTCCTAATCCAACATTAAATATCCCGTCTGTGTTGGCATCCATAGATCTATTACCAATCGCTACGTTCATGTATCCATTGTCAATATTCTTTAAAGATTGATTACCGATCCCAACATTATAAGAGCCATGAGCTGTAATAGTAGCGTTACTACCTGTTGTAAAATTCCCTGACTCGTACCCTAAAAAAGTATTTTTACCCGCGGGGATAGCAGTGCTGCCTGTCGGATGATGAAAATCGTGAAACTGTCGCCTTCCATCCTTATAAATAACGCCCTCATCTGAAGCTGTAGTTGTTGGAAGTTCAATAGACTTTGTAAGTTCAAGTTGTTCACTAGGCGCATTAGTACCAATCCCTAGTCTATTATTAGTATCATCCCAAAAAAGATTAGCATTATCTTCAGCAAGCAAAGTCCCGTCTGAAAAAATAACTGAACCTGCTGTGAAAGGTCCTCCGATTCCATTAATGAAGCTTACTGATAGAGTGCTATCTCCATTGTCAGTAAGAGAGGAGTTTGGGAATCTAAACTGATAAGGGAAAGTGTCTGGCGACAAGTCCTCCTCAGTAAGATTTAAATAAAGCTGGTTGATTGGGCCTGTCATCCTTCAACTACTCCTATTGTGCTTGTATCACCAGATGCAGTTTTAAAATAGACTTTAAATGTTTGTGAGGGCTGTTCGATAGCAAATCCAGAATTAGGCAATAGCTTTGCCCCTCGGCTAGTAGCCGGATCAACAGTTGAACCCCCATACCAAACGATTTTATTTCCAACGTTCATAAAAAAGACAAAGCCTTTACCCGCTGTAATCGTGTGAGAAGTTGCGGCTGCATTAGTTACGGCAACGGGAGGCACGTCAGAAAACTCGCCAATATTTCTAAAAGATGTTCCTGCATCTACACTCATTTAATTAAGTCCTTCTTGTTTTCATCTAGCAATTGTTTTAAATGAAAGACTTGCTCTCTGAAGATAGGCTCATAAATGATCTTATCTTTAAAAACAGGCCTCTCGACTTCTAAAATGATCTCTTTTATCTTGGCATTAATAACTTCTATCTCTTTGAATACTGGTCTCTCAACCTCTGTATCTTTAAAGATCGGGTTAATAACTTCTACGTCTTTAAATTTAGGTCTCTTAACCTCAATATCAACGTAGACAGGCTTCTCTATAATTATTTCTTTCTCAACGTACTTAGGCACCTCAACGATCTTTTCAACGTACTTAGGAACCTCAACCTCTTTAACTATTTCTTTAATGATGTGATTCTCTACAACGATCTCTTTTTCTACAAATACAGGATCATCAACTTTCCTTTTAACAAATCTAGGAACGTCAACTTTCTTTGGGACTTCAACAATCTTCAAAACCTTAAACTCATTCGATTTAAGATTATTCAAATCAATAACTTGAACCTTCCCTTTTACTTGCTCGACGATCTCACCATTTGTCATTCCCATTAGTTTACATACCTCGCTATATAGCCAAGCTCTGTGCCAGGGTCAGAAGAGAAGTTTACTTTCAAATCTTTGTTTACTGGAATCACTACATCTAAATTCATCCCATCCCTACTTGTGAACGATCCTTTGCTGGTAAAATGGAGTGTTGGGAAAACCTTAACATCTCCACTGGGCCCATCATAAAAGAAATACATATCGCAAGGGTTGTTTACTGAAATAAAGACATGAACCAGTTCAACGCTTCTTCCAGCTCTAGCAGCTAGTAAAGTATTATCTCCGCTAGCCATTGTTTTTATTGTCCAAACTTTATTTCGAGACATCTGATTCTCCTTTGAAATACGGCTCCATGATTTGTTGTTTTTTTCTTAAAATGGATTCTTGTTTCCCCGGGATGAATTCGTTAGCTCTGCCTTTGTTTGTGAATGTATATGTCACAAGTGGCTTTTCAGAGTAGGTGAACTTCACTCCATGCGAGAACATTGTCCAAAGCATAGCCCAATCATCATGGTTCTTATCTTCACTGTAAGGGAATGTTTGTATTGTCTTTTTCTTATAAGCCACTGTTGAATGACCTATCTTAAATTGCCCTGTTTTTTGCAGGAATTCTCTGTCTATTCTCCCAGCTACCTTTAAATCAATATCGTTTGTATCCAGGTTCTTAATATAAAAGCTGCTGTAAAACACCTCTGCCTTTGTTTCTTCCTCAAAGACACTTAATATCTCATTAGTTCTATCCGCTACATGGATATCATCCGAATCTAAAACTGCAATAATATCAGCTTCTGCCGCTTCGTTCCCCTTATTACGAGAACAACCGCGGCCTAAGTTTTTTCCGTTATCAATCACTCTTACGTTTGAATACTCTTGCTTCAAGTACTCCAGTATAATTCCTGTTGCATCTGTTGATCCATCATTGACAAGAATAATTTCTATGTTAGGCCATTGAGATTCCTTCTCTTTAGCTTGCATTGCTTCTTCATGAGTGTACTTTATTGATTCTACTGTATCAATAATTGATGTCTCGCAGTTGTAACAAGGTATTACGTAAGAAATGATTGGTTTATCCATTGATTATGTTCTCCATTTTGCTTTTATAAGCTTCAACAGATAGCAGTTCTTTATAGAACTTAGATGACTTCTTTCTATCCTCTAAGTTTTTGGGATCCCTTTGCATTTTTCTGATGCTCTCAATGAATGTTCTCTTATCTTGGATAATTGTTTCTTCTCTTGGTTGGATATCGCAAAAAGAAGTTTCAGGCATTGCTTCAATATTAAACAATGCTTCTCTCCCAGAAATGATCCATTCCGATACAGAAGCGGGGAATCCATCGTGCAATGATATCCTTGCGATACAATTTGTAGACTTAATAAGTTCTGGCATATCTTCTTCTGCAACACGCCCTAAGTACTCTACATTCTTTGGAACACCATTTAATGATCTTGGAACTTCTCCACCAAAAAACTTAAATTTAATGTCTGGCAAAGCTTTAGCAGCTTCAATCATAAACCATTCATGATACATTGGGTTTGTATCAGATCGGTACACTGCGACCGTGTAGTCTTTTGGTAGTTCTTCATAAAATGGTAGCTTCTCAGATTCAAGTGGGCAATAAACCAACTCTGCATCTAACCCCATTTCTCCTAGCTCTTCTTTCAACCAAGGAGCATTACATAGGATTTTATCTACGAATGGAGGTAAGTTCTTTGCAAACTGTCTAACAGCGCCAAAACTTGCTTTAGATAGTTGGTAGACATCTGTTCCGATAAAGTGAATAATCTTTTTGCAATCTTTATTCGCTTTAAAGAAAATAGCTCCAGGAGTTGCCGGAGTCTCTACGTAGAAGCCCATTGAGATAATTGCTTTGTAATCATTAGGCTTAGTCATTAAAAGCCCAAAATCATGATAATCTGCATCTAAGATACGGGCTCTTCTCATGGATTGGAACTCTGCTCCAGATGTTCCTATGACCCATTCTCTTTTCTTGATGCCAATCTTTTCTCTGACTTTGTTGTAGATCTCTAAGTGATTCTTGTGAGTCTTTCCAGAAAGTGATTCTTCACTAGGAGGCTCAGTGACAACTAGATTATCATCTATCTTAACACCTTTAGAACCATTTAAATGAACTGCTTGAAGCCAGAAATGCCAATCTTGAAGTCCTTCTAAGCTTTCGTCCCACCTTGGGCACTTGTCACGCTTAATAGGATTCATTGTTGAAATATAATTATTGCAAGTCAACAAACGAGGATCGAAGTCTTTTGCAAGAACTCCTGTTTGATACTTGTCTTTCATGGTATATCGGTACCCATTATAGACAAAATCACAATCTTGGTTTGCATCAAATGCTGTAACCCAGGATCTAATAGCACCTGCTCTTAATATGGAATCGCAATCAAAGAAACAAACGTAGTATCCGTCTGAGTTGTCTAACCCATAGTTTCTAGCAGCAGGAGCGCCACCTTGTTTTTTAATGAAGAATTTAATTCTATCATCATCTTTAAAGAATTCACGCTGTCTTAAGGCGCCCTTGAATTGATCTTCTCCATCAAATACAACTGTGATATCCTTATTTGGATAATCTTGTTCTAAGATAGAATGGATGCATCGTGGTAAGAACATTCCAGACTCCCCGTGTACAGGGATTACAAATGAAATCTTTTTTTCTTCAATACTTTCTAGCTCGCTTCGTCCCGACATTTTAATTTATCCTTCGCAGTAAGTGTTTGTTTTCTTGGTCTTATTCCATCAACTTTTGCTGGTTCTTCAGCTATCTCTACAGAAGTAGGTCGTACTACCTCCTTAATCAATTGTACTTTTGGAGTAATATAAATCTGAATATTACCGTTGTTTTTAGTGATTAGTTTAATTACTTGATCGCCTTCATGTTTATCATATACATCAAGAGTGCTTAGCCCTTTATATTCAAACAAAAGACATCCTCGATATTGTCTTACTGGGGCCTTAACACCATCTCTAATAATTTGCATATTTGCTCCTTAAAGTAAGAGGGGCAGTTTCCCACCCCTCTATTAGGTTAATTAAGATCCAGAGGAAACCGCTCTGTCTGAAGTTAAAATCCAAGCAGCAGAAGACTTGTTCAAGATAGCTTCAGCCATTACTAACTTAGTCGCAGCAGTGTGGATTAAGTTTGCAGGGTCTGCAGTGTTTCCAGAGCCAGAATTCTTCACGATTAGCTCGATACCTTTAGTGCCTTTCCCGCCATTGATTTCTGTAACAGCAAAAGCATCTTTACCAACAACTAGAGAAGCGTTTAAAGCTCCAGAAGCAGTTGACCAAGGCGCAGCAGAATAAACGTATCTCCAACCGAAGGTAGACTTGAGGATTCGAACCCCACGGATCATACCTACTTCGTTGTTGAACATCTTGTCTGCGTTACCGAATTGGTTCCAAGTCTTAAATGCAGGATCTACCATCAACTGATCAACAGTAGTTGGGTTAGCAAGCATTACAAAGTTGACACCATCCATAGGCTTAGCATCTTGGTTTTCCAAGTATGTTACAGCGTTACCAACAGTTCGAACAGTCATTGCAGAACCAGCAACTGTATCAGTAATAGATGCAGATGCGCCAAGTCGCGCTTTGTCGTTCAAAAGAGCAAAGTCACTGTAAATTCTGTGGTGTTGTTGCGCAGAAGTACCAGTGATGATCCCTTGATAGTTGATGTTTAAAGTGTTAATGGAAGCATTTGCAACAGAAGATCTGTTAGCAAATCCGATTCCGATTAGTTTTTCTCTGATCTTAAATTCAACAGATCTAGCACCAGAATCAGCCAAAACATTAATTGCTTCAAGCAAGTTTTGATCGATTGCAGTCATCTTCAACATAGAAGAGAACTGAACGTATTGGTGCCTAGTAGTCAATGTTGCACTGATAGTTTGACCAGAAACGTAAACTTGAGTTGAACTAAGCTCGTTACTGTCAGCAGTCATTGGCAACATGTTGTTGTATTTAGTGAACTCAATAGTTTTACCTGCTCCTGAAGGGATAGGGCGCTTTTGAGCTAGTTGATATAAATGCAATTGAGGTTCGAGCCTTTCAATTAACTTCTTATCGTAAAAAGTTTTTAAAAGAAAGGCAACTCCAGCATCGGTTGTCTTTTGATCAGCCATGTTCTTTATTCCTTAAATTAGATACCAGCGCCTAATCTAATAAGTTCCTTTTCAAGTTCAGCAGATGACATGCTTTGAGGTTTTTTTGCTTTCTTAGCAGGAACAGGTTTAGACCCAGGAGCGATAGAAGAGGCTACTTTCTTAGCTTTCGCTTTTTTCTTAGCAGCCTTTGCTTCTTTCTTAGCAGCTTTCGCCGTATTCTCTTGAGCTTTCATTCCTTCTGCCATAAGCATAAATCCCTCTAAAGTTTTCAAATCATTGCCGTATGAAATATTAGGGAACTCATCTTGCAGAGCTTTAATCTTAGGGGCTAACTTAGCAAACCTCTCGTTACCCATTGCAGCATTCCAAGCTTGCTCCTTGCGGAGTTTTTGGATATCTGCATTTTGACCCTGAAGTTTTTCATTAAGGATATCCTCAATAAATGCTTTAGGATTTTTGGATAAGTCGTCAAGCAGCTCATCGTTAGTCTTACTAGGATTAATGTCTGTAGATTCTGGTAAAGGGTTTTTTCGTTTGATTAACTCATTAATCAATTGTTGATTCTGAGTCATAACGGATTGAAAATTCTGATCAGGGATAGGAGCATTTCTCAGCTCTTCATCGCCCTCATCGTCCTCTTCATCCTCTTCAACTTCCTGAGCGACTTCTTCTTGAGGTTCTTCCACTTCTTCAGCTTCTTGAACTTCTTCGATTTGTTCTACTTCAGGTTCACTTTCAATTACTTGTAACGGCTCCTCTTCTTCTGGAGGGCTTTCTTGTAGCTTCTGATTAATAAGTTTCTCTAGTTCATCCGCTGATTGCGAAGCTAGTAGGTTCTCATCATCGACAGAAGCTAAAATAGATTCATTTGACATATTAAATCCTTATTTTTTTAGAACTCTCGCTTTGAATTCTTCTTGTTTTTTTGCTTTTTCAAGCGTTTTTGTGGCTGTGTCACTTTCTTCATGGACATCATATTTCCCTATCATCTGGTTCAACTCATTCATAAGTGAACCATTGAAGAAATCAGTAATGTCCATTAGCTGGTTGATCGCTCCGATCTTCTCATCTGCATTAGATTCGCTTTTGCGAACGCTATCAATTCTAGCTCTCAGTTCTTGATTAATCAGGAAATGAAGGCTTTCTTTCGAAAGACGCTTTAAAGAAGATTGCAATTCTTCAAGTTGTGCTTTCGATTGTGGTCTTAAATTATAAATCATTGTTGTGAATCCAAATCCCCTAATCCACCTGCATTGATCTCTGTAGGACTAGGTCCTTCAATCCCAGGAGTTTCTCCCTGTAATGAACCGCCTTGCCCTTCTTCTTCTCCAGGTAGATCTTGTTGTTGCACTGTTTGTTCTGTCTGGTAAACTTCAGGATACTCTTCCCCGAATGCTTTATATAATTGGTCTGTAATCTTAACCGTATTATATTTAGGTGCTTGCGTGTTTGGATCAACAATTTGTTGAGACACTTGCAATAATGTATTCCATTTAATCTGATCGAACTCTCTACTTGAAGTAACAGAGTCAGCAAAGATCCTAATATCAACTTCTGGATTCACTTTTTTAGATTCAATCCATTTAAATTCCCAGCTTCTCTTATCTGAGATTAATCGAATTTCTCTATCGTCCATAAACGTTTGATCCATTTTTAAAACGATCTCAAACATTTTACGGTAGTAATCCTCATGTGACTTGCTGGCGTAGAAATCAATTCTTCTATTCTGCTCTCTTAATTGATTTGCTAGCCCATGTGCTGTCTTTGTAGCGTCTGATGATTGCAAAGAAAAATCAGCAATCCCTAATGACTTTTGAAGAAAGCTCTCTACAAACTGAATCATTTGCACCTGAGAAGCTTTAATATCTGGGGTGATTAAGAATTTAAACCCGTCGCTATTATCTGAAGCAATCGTTTGACCAGGGCCATTAATAGCTGTAGTTGGATCGAATTGTCCATCTTGAGGATAAATTAAAGTAGGAGAGTTGCTGATATCCCCATGATTTAAGACCTGGTTAACTAAATGGTTTAAAAGATAGTTAAGGTCCTTCAAGACTTCAGCGATACCCATTCCGTAGAATCTGTGTGGAATCTGGATAAATCTATCTACAAGGATAGGTCTGTAAGGAACTCCCTTATAAACAAATGGTGTCTTTTGAGCTCTTAATAAATACTTACCATTAGCAATAATGTTGATCGTTTCTACTTCTAGGTCTAAATCCGGCAGAACATCTCTACCGTATCTAATCCAAATCCTAACTCCTCCTTTAATACCGTAGTTCTCATCACTGATCCCTTCAGCGGCATTACGTCTTCGAATGGAGCCATTCTCATCAGATGGAACTAACTCTTGATCATCAGATAAAGTAGAAGCTAACATATCAGCTTGCTTCTCATCATAGATCCCTTGGGCTACTTTACGCCTAATAGTATCTAACGTTTCAACAGTTTCAATGTAAGTGAATTGATGTTTATCGATATCATCCCCGCCATTAGGATCAATCTTAACATTCATGATGTCCTGAACTTCTAGTTGAGGCCCATCTTTAACTCTGACAGTCTCGAACAAATCTCTTATTTCAAAAGAAGGGCTAGAGACAAGAATCATATCAATTTCATCTTCTGATAAATCAGAGAAATCTTTTGGCCCTCTTAAAGATTCTTCTGGTTGCTCTTCTGCGCTTTCCATGACAAAAGCGTCTTTTTCATTATCAAACAGGAAAACTCCATCAACTTTGACTTGTCTATCATCAATAACATAAGGAACAGTGCTTATTGAAGTTCCATAGATACATTTATTTCTAAAATTTAGTTCAGAGTTCTTAAATCCGTCCATTTCGTTTTCAAACTGGTAACGTAATAGATGTTCATCAATCGCTGCACTCTCTATGTCGTCTCGCCCCCTTGGACGACAAGAAATGAACTCTCTAGCGCCTCTGATTGACTCCATGAATCTTGCCACATAATTCTCAATAGTAATATTTGTCGAAGGCATGAAATAGTCATTTGCATCAGCCCAAGGCTTAAATATTTCTCCTGGGATAGATTGGAAGTCTGCTGAGTTTCTAATCCAGTCTTCCTCATAGTTCCTTCTCTGCCAATCTTTAGATTCTTCATATTCTGATACATAATCAGCCACTTTTTCTGGAATATCTCTTCTGGGAAAGATGATCGGTTTTTCGGAGTACAGAGACTTAGCTCGATTGTCTTGTTCAATCCTAGCTTTTTTCTTAATTTTTAAGTCAACCATTATCTACCCTCTAAATTTGATTTGATTTAAAAGTGTATACTGTGTTACACATATAACCATGATATAAAACATGTCAAGAAAAAAAATGAAACGAGGTGTTACATGAGTAGCCAAAAAGAAGACGAATTGCTCGATATCCAGCTAGAAAGAGCTGCTGACGACTGGGTTAAGGCAATGGACGATTGTATATTTTTCATTGAAAACTATTGTATGCTAAAAGATCAAAAAGCTGGGCGACCTATCCCTTTTAAATTATGGCCAGCACAAAAAGATCAAATTAGTATATGGATGGGGAATCAACTTAACGAGACCCTTAAAAGCCGACAAATTGGGATTACTTGGCTTGCTTTAGCTTTTGCTTTATGGCATATGCTGAAACAGAAATATTTCGAGGGACTAGTTGTCTCCAGGAAGGAAGAGGCAGCGATATCAGCCCTTGCCAAGCTTAAGTTCATGTATGATCATCTCCCTTCTATTATACGTGATAATCTTTACCCCGTAGAGACATCAAATCGCTTGCTTTTAAAGCTTAAAGGTGTAGAATCACAAATGAAGGCTGAATCTGCCAACCCTGAAGCTGGTCGTTCTGACACTTTAAACATGTTAATCATGGATGAAGCTGCGTTCATGGTAGATGCGCCAACAATCTGGACAGCAGCAGAACCGACATTGGAGAAAACAGGTGGACCCGCTATCATTATCAGTACGGCTAACGGCTATGACAAGTTTTTTCAAGCAACCTGGGCAGCGGGTAAAGACGGTCAAAACGGATTCAAATGTAACTTCATCTCATGGAACGGCGACCCCAGTAGAGACCAGTCTTGGTACGACATGCGATACCGAAGAGCAGAAGCGCAAGGAACGGAGGCTTTACTAAAGTTCAAGCAAGAGTATCCTCGTAATGATGTTGAAGCATTTATTGTTACTGGGCACACCGTATTCAACCAAGAAATGATTGCAGACTACTTAAACAAGCCAGAATATCGTTTCCAGCTTGGTGATTTAACTGGTAAAGGCGTATTCTACCCTAATGACAGAGGAATGCTTAAGATCTTTCAAAAGCCTAAAGCTGGAGGTCAATATGTCATTGGAGCGGACATTGCTGAAGGCTTAGAGAAGCATGATTGGAGTGTTGCTGCAGTGTATGAGCGCTCCACTAAAGTACAAGTTGCAGAGTTTAGAGCCCACATAGATACTGATTTGTTCTCAAATATTCTTAATTCTCTGGGAAGGTGGTACAATACTGCTTTACTTATCCCAGAAATAAACAATATGGGAGACTCAGTGTTAAATAGGCTTCAAAAACACTTGCATTACCCCAATATTTACAGACAAGTCCGATACGATCAAGCGAACAATCAAAGAATCAAGAAACTCGGCTGGAAGACTACAGTATCAACGAAGCCAGTAATGATTGATGCGTTGAATTCTTTAATGAGGGAAAGAGAAATTGAGCCTAGAAGTAAAAAACTCTTTGAAGAAATGAAAACATTTGTTAGATTAGATGCGGGCATGAGTTCTCGCATGGGTGCAACTGGGAAAAACCACGATGATTGCGTCATTGCCCACTCGCTAGCAGCAGTAGTTCTTTTAGAGAAACCCTTAATGGGTACAGTATCCAAGAACCGTGCGGCTGTGTATAAGAGGACAGGTAAATACTCTCATAAAAAGCGTGGAGGTTTAGACCGAAATAAAGTGTTTAAAACAAGATAAAGGAAATAAAATGGGTAAAAAGAAAGTATCAAGAAACACTGATCCAGGAAGGCTAGTAACTGCACAAATAAAGCTTCCTCGTTCTACTTTAGAATGGTTGCGTACTGGTGCTAAGAATCGTGGAATACTGCGTGATGAGTTCCTAGCAGATGCTTTATTCTCAACGCCTATTCGAGACAACGAGACTATTGTCAATGCTAACTTTGGAGTGACTGCTGTTAACCGTACAATCATTGAAGACACTAGAATATCTTTAGGAGAGTCAGAAGAGTATGCGAAAGGGCATGTTGTAGGACTAAATCTCTCTCAAAACACGGATAACGATGACTTTTTAAGGGGATTTGTTGACGGTGCTAGAAAACTATAAATATGCTTCTTACGGACTAGAAGCGGTACTATTAACCCTAGCGGCATTGGTAGAAAAGCTTAATACATTGAAACAACGAATCGATGTTCTGCTAGGGTTATTTTTAATGCTGATTATCGGCAAACAAGTGGCCTATGGGCTATATGAACTAATAAAGGGGATACTATGAGAATGCTTTTATGGGGCATCGTGTTTCTAGCTGTAATTTCGAATATTTGTGACCGTGGTTCAGAAATTAAAGAAAAAGACGCAATAATCAAGAAATACGAGCTACAAATAAACTCACAACAGCAAGCAAAGCTTAGAGAGGGGGAGTGATGTTTAAATCAAAGCTACAAAAACAAGTAGATAGGCTAAGTCATAAGAATGAAGACTACAAAAAGGCTATAAAAGGGCTTCAAAAGAACATTGAGGACTTAAAGTCACAAACTAATGGAGCTTCTAAAGAGCTATTTGAAACCAAAAAAGAGTTAATCAAGCTAAAGAAGGAATTAAGAGACCAAAATTCTGCTGATTTACTGTTTAATGCTTACCAAGCGGTCGGAATCATTAAAGAAGAGAAAGAATCTGTTGGATTCGAAATTGATTTCCAAAGAAGAGATTCTCAGCTTAGACGTTCAAGAGCTAAGTATGGAGGAGCATTCTTGTGAGAACTAGTAAATACAAAACTTTAAATAAGCGTAGAAGGAAAAAGAAATGGGGTCCTCCAATGAAGTTAGTAACTTTCTGGGATACTCGCATAATTGAAGAATTTTAATAACGGGAAAACAAAAACAAAGGAGAGTAAGCAGATGGGGAACGAAAAAGGAGTAAGCTGGGTAAAGATGGGTTTAGTGGGAACTAGTATTTTAATTGCGGTTATGATGCTATCTTCCTTTATAGAAACTGTTCCAGCAGGAAACGTTGGTGTGGGGACATTGTTTGGGAAAGTCAAGAAAGATCCTTTTAGTGAGGGGATGCACTTTGTAAATCCTTTTTTGAAAGTAACTTTATTTGATTCTAAGCAAAAGACTCAAAAAGAGCAAATGGGAGTGCCTTCTAAGGATCAATTAATCACATCCTTTGATATCTCTATTCAATATAGGCTTATTAAAGAGAAAGCGCCTGAAATGTTGAAAGAGACTGGCACACCTAGCGAAGTTATGGCGGTTCATATGCTACCATTACTTAGAAGTCAGCTAAGAGAGCTTGGAAAGACCGTTGAAAAGGCAGAAGATTTCTATATTCAGAGTGTTCAGCAAAGAATCCAGACTGAATTGATGATTTCTATGTCTGCATTGTCCAGGAAAGGCATAAAAGTAGAAGCTTTATTGATTCGAAACGTAATTCTACCAAAAATCATCACTGATGCTGTTTTAAGGAAGAAAAAAGCAGCTCAAGAGGCAGAAAAAGCAAAAGAAGAGCTTAAAAAGTTCAAAGTAGACCAAGAACGCAAAGAAGCTAGAGCTGAGGCTGATAAAAGATCAGAAATCATTGAAGCTCAAAAGAAAAAGGAGGTTTTATTAATCTCTGCTAATGCTGATTTAGAAGCTGCTAAGATTAATGCTCAAAGGAAACGTGAAGTCCTTCTTATTTCTGCTAATGCAACCTTAGAAGCGTCTAGAATTGAAGCTGAATCTATTGTTGTTAAGGCGAATGCTCAAGCGGAAGCTAACAAGAGAGTCATTGAAGTATTAACACTTGATGGCTACCTTAAACTAGAGAGCATGGGGGCTTTAACTAAGATCCAGAACGGGAATCATTTAATTATCATGGATCCTGAAGACGTTTCACCTTTACCTTTCTTAAACTTGGCTGAAAAGGTGAAATAATTAAACAATATTGATAGAGGAGCGCGTACGGCTTTTCTATCACTTGAGGGGTAAGGTTTTGATTACTTTTTCCTTGCCCCTCTACATTTTAGGGGGAGCGATGAAATCGATACAATACAAGATCTTTAAAGAAGGAAATGCTTACATAGGCACAGTAAGAACGTTTAATTGTGGAACAAATTGCTGGAATGAATGGATGAGCATTGAGAACTTCACTATGGAGTTTGCTTGCTCGAACCCAACTAGAGAAAGCCTACTAGAGGCTATAAAGAAAGAAGTTGAATGGCATCCTCCTCATGAGTTGCTAGAAGAAGGTGAACTATGAAAAATGGAGTAGCAAATTGTCTTAATTGCGGTACAGAGGCCGAATACTACGAAGAAGATAAAACAGTATCTTGTCTAAGTTGTCCTTTAAACATGCAAGGTTGTACTAAATCTAAGAAAGAGCTAATAGAGGCTTGGAATAGATTGTATCATAAATTTTATAGCTAGGGGGAGCGATGAACTACTTAGGGAAGCAATTAGAATTAGACCAAATGATGTGGAACACTTCTGAATTAATAGACAATGTTGACTTTAGCTTATTCTGGAGCATTAAGGTGGGGATTCAAGCAGATCAAATCGTGGATTTACTATGAACTATCTCGGTAAAAACTTAGAGTACGAAATGATAGACAGTCCACTAAATGTAGAAGATGACTTATATGCCTTTCTTCCCCCTTACAAAGTTAAATTGCTGAAAGGATTAGATAATCCTATATTCGAAATACTACTTCCCATGATTATGGCATTTAATGGGCATAGAGTATAATCTACTCCTCAAACATATAATCACAAGCATCACAGCGATACTCATAATGACCCAAAACATCATTGCTGTAAACAACCTCTACAATTGATCCACACTCATCACATGTCTTCATTAAAAAAGTCCTCTCTAGTCATCAACTTATCGCCATCCTCAAAATTACTGAGAAACTCACCAAGTCTAACAGGATCTAAAACAATATGATCACAAGACTTCTTCTCTAACTCAGAAGCAATCTCTCTAATCTTAGCAGTAGTAAAACCTTCCGTCATCTATCCCCCTCTCTATAACCACATTCAATACAAACCTTCACCATCCTCTTGTAATCACCAATAATAAACCCATCCTCTGGAAGATCAACCAAATTAAACTCTACCCTACTCTCTCTATGATAACATTCAATATCTCCAGTCATCTAATCCTCCCATTAATAAGAGTTCCCAGATCGTTTAAGTCATCAAATAAACTCTTACCGTACCTCTTTCTATCGGAAGTCTTCTTCTGCTTTATAAACGCATCAATGGCAACACTCAACTTGCAATCAGGCCTTAGTGGAATGTCCATAATTCTATCTCTCTCAGCCTCCCTACGCTTCTCTACAGCTTGTATCTCACTCAAACTTATCTCATTCATAACCCCATCCCCTCTCGGTTAATATCTAAGAACACAATATCCCTTTTTAAATGTATAACTAACTTTAGTAAGCAACCATACACTCAGTGTTCTCTTATTGCTTGCTTTGTTTTTTTTATTTTTTATTTCGTATATATGTGGTTTGTGGTTTGTATTGTATGGTTTGTATTTTGTATTTATTCTGTGTGTTTTGTGTATATTTTGTATTCTGTATATATATGTAGCTCTCTAGTTACATCAGTCTTTATATGTACAGAGAACCTACCGGGTTTTCAAATCGTCTTGCTAATAAAAAGAATTCTTATCTACTTTAGATTGATCTATGTACCCTATCGCCTATTGATCATCCTCATTGCTTGTTGTTTCACGTGGAACATCAATTATCTCTGTGGGACGCTTAGACTTTATTAGTTCTGATAGCTTATTGCTGATTGTAAGCTCTTGCGTTGTATGTACTTCTGTCTTATCTGTCCAGCCTTGTGTGTTCTTAAACCAGAAGATTAATCCAGCTCCACCTTTGCCTTCTATCAGCTTTTCTTCTTGAGCTACGCGTACTTGTTGACGCGCATACTTGATTATTGGTGAGAACCTTGGATCCCTCTCGTATAACGATATACTCCCACCTGTTCCACCTGTATATCCGAACAGATACAATTCCATTCCTGACATTGTTGATTTGCCTTGTTTCCACTCTATGTATGTTTCTATTGCATCTAGCAGCCCATCTTGATCATACTTAGTTGGTCTTCCACCTCGTCTATATGTCAACCCTTTACCTATGCTATTAGGAACAATTTCCACGCTGTTACGTCTGTTATTCTCCATAGACCCTCCTTACCCAAAGATAGCACACATTTTCATTGAGTCAAGGGTTTATTTGCATTGCTTAAAAGATCCAATTAGATTAGATTAGATTAGTTGCTTGGCGGTTATACCTGCGGTGCTTTTGAGTTGGTTCGCGTTACTTTGAATCTAAGGGGCGTATAGTGGCCTCCCGCGCTATGCTTGCGATTATATATGAGTAGTCTGAAAAGTCAAGGGGTATTTTTGATTATGGTGTTGATTTATCCAATAATACAGATTTGTATGGGGAATATCTTTGCTTACTTGAGACATTACTCACTACTTGTCACTAGTATTAAAT
>TARA_R100001480_G_scaffold20745_4_pt1 | contig 32043 bp, 37 predicted proteins | sample TARA_R100001480 | Tara Oceans TARA_R100001480 (sample SAMEA2622212) | marine metagenome | biome: marine biome (ENVO:00000447); feature: mesopelagic zone (ENVO:00000213) & marine oxygen minimum zone (ENVO:01000065); material: "saline water (ENVO:00002010), including plankton... | reverse complement strand
TTCGGGTATTGCAGGAGTTGTTCATGCCAAACAAAATGGCATTAACTTCGATGATTCCTACTTGTATCTAAAAGTAAAGTCTAACGAAACATACACTAACCCACTTACTAAAGAAGTAAGAACTGTAGAGTATGTTTCAGGTTCACGCTATGTTGATTTTGATAAGTATAAACCCGACTATCAACACTATGCAGACCAAGTAATAAAGAAGGCAGAACCAATTTATAAGGCTATGAATTGGGATTTGTCCAACATTAAAACGGGTAAAATACAAACTAAATTGGAGGAATGGTTTTGAAATTTGACAGATACGAATGGTTTGACAATCCTAACAAGGATAAAATACAAAAAAGAGTTAAAAAAAGGCAAGAGAAAGCCTATCGTAGAAAAAAGAATCATTTGGACTCAATGAATTGGGAACTTTCCGATTTTTATGTAGATGTTCTTGCCGGTGATAGATTATCAAAAACAAAACGAAAAAAGATAATAAATCTAAAACAAAACATAGATGATGTAAAAGAAAAAATACTATCATTGAGAGGTGGAAAATAATGAATAACGATGAAAAATATGATATAATAATAAAAAGCATGAGTGAATATACTTACAAATGGCAACCGGATAATTACGATGACCCTACACAACCTATATTGAAGATTACTAAATCTTCTTTAGGTTCGTTTGATTGGTGTCCTAAGAAATATAACTTTAGTTATGTTCAACGACTACCACAAGACCAAACAGAAGCCATGCGTAAAGGAACTATATTGCATGTTCATAGAGAAAACTTCTTTGATGATTTTGATATTAAGAAAGCAGAACAAATGTCAGCAGATGAAGTACATGACTATTGTGCTAGTCTAACACCTATTGATGAATATTTTGATATATCTATGACAGTTGCCGCATTTGAGGCAGAACGCTTCTTAGAAGCAAAGGCTGAAGATAAAGTAGATGAGTATTTGCCTGTATGTAATGAAGGTTTATTTGATGCTGAGATAACAATAGAAGCAAACATCAATCCTAAGTTTCCCTTGCGTAGAGATTACAAGATACACATTCAAGGTATCATAGATAGAATCTTTATGGAGAACGGCGGCTATGTTCCTTTTGAATATAAAACAGGAGCATGGAAAGACTACAAAGCAACTATGATGAGAAAGGAAATGGCTTTCTATCAATTACTTATTGAGAATGCAGAAGATGAAGTCCTAATTAAAAATGGACTAGAGCCTAATGTTCCTGTAACACATTGGGGTTGGTATTACCCTGCTTCTAATTATGTATTTGCTGAAGAAGTGAAGGCTAGGAATCTAAAGTCAGTTTATAAGAACATAGCCAAGTTAATTTGGCACTATGAGAATGAAACATATCCAACTAAGTTTTTCTTTAAGACCTGTTCTCATTGTAGTTACTTTAGTTTGTGTGATGCGGCTGAAGAGGATTCGTGGGTGTGATAATATGATTGATGAAATACTAGATGCTATCTACCAACACTATGCTAAGACACAAGGAGAAAGTGAATTGCTACACCATTTTGTTCAAGGAGCGAGATATAAAGTTAGAGAGTTAAGTCATCTTCTAGGAGATGCATGGGAGGGGGTTTTCAAATGAATTATAAATTTAATAATGGAGATATAGAAGTAAAGTTTGCTAGGTCGCCTAATGGCCAAAGGTATGCTAGAATAGATTTGAATGCTAAAGATGTAACTAAAACTACACCTTTATTCGATGAAGTTAGTGATTGGGTTAAAACTCAAAGAATAGAAGGTAAGGAATGCGAACACACTATTCTACTTAACAAAAACTACGCTCCTTACATTATAGTTTTTAAGAAGGTGAAGATATGAAAACAGTAGATTATATTTCTGAAATAATATACCGAAAGGTATTACAGAAAGATTGGACATTTAATGAAATATCTAATCTAAAAGAAACAATAGAAAATCTCTCTAGTGATATTTATGAAGAGATTAAACTAATAGAAAGATTCGATTTAATTAGAGAAATTAGAATCAAAGAAACCTTTGTTGGTCATGTCTTTGAAGATGCTATTAGAGAAACTGTGATGACTTCTCTAAGAGCAGAAATAGCAGACACAATGAGAAATATGTTAAATAACGCAACAGTTAATTTTGGTGGTAATAAAAATGAAGTTTCCGAGAGAAGTGTGGTCGGGGAGTCAAATGAAGAACGCTCCTCCACTACCGAGAAGAATAGTAAGAAGTAAAGAAGAATACTTGAGTTATGTCAAGGCACAGAATAATAGGACTAATGTTTACACTAGTGTTTATGACTTTGCCGAGTTTGCAGAAAAGGCCAAGATAGATTCATCAGTTATACTTGATAGAATCTTTCTTGACTTTGATGCTCATGGTGAAAGTATCGAGAAAGCATGGAGAGATGTCAATGTTGTTATGACTTATGTTATTGAGAATGATTATCAATATACTCTTTTCTTTTCCGGTAGGGGCTTTCACTTGTTTGTTTTTGGTGAGGTTACAGACACAATTAGAAACATACAGGTTTTCTTTAGAGAGATTAAGGCATACTTAGTAAATAGAGTTGGTAGTGATATAACCCTTGATGATAGGGTCGGTCAAGCAACAAGACTTAGAAGAATACCTAATACAGTAAACATGAGTTCTAGGGATGAGAATGGTAATCCATACTTTTGCATACCTTTACTTCAAACTGATTTAGATAAACCAATTGATGAGATACTTAAGTTAGCCAAGAAACCTCGAAGCATACCATTTAGAAAAAGCGGGAATGTAAAAGTAGTGTTTCCCGAAGCACCACCTATGCAAGCAGTAAGCGGTGAAATTTCTGTTCCTAAAACAACAGGAACTTTGCCAATGCTACCATGTTTACACAATGCTATCATGACCGAGAATCCTTCTCACATGGCTAGGGCATACTTAGTCTCATGGTATAGGGATTTATTATCCGGCTGTGCTAATGTAGAAAGTGACGCTGATAAACAGAAAATACTTGAGGCTATCATAGATGAAATAAGAACCTTAGTTGAAACAAACGAAGAGATATGGTTAGATTGGGATGAAAGAGAGACTAGAAAACACGCAAAGTTTACTGTTTATGGAAACTACAGTAGTCCACATTGTACGACTGTATTAATTCCTAACGGGTATTGTGTTGGTAAGTGTTGGAGATACCCCGAACATGCGGAGGAAGCATAATGTTAGTAATAGATAGTAGAGAAAAGAAAGGTTCTAAATTAGTAGAACTAGTAGAGAGTGAAGCATTAAAGATGAAGATACCTTATGAAAAGAAGTGGATAGAGATAGGTGATTATGTTTACGATGATGTATGTTTTGAGGCTAAATCAGCACATGATTTTCTTAGTTCAGTAATGAGCAAAAGAATGTGGACTCAATTAGATAACATGGATAGACACTACCAAACTAATGTTGTTATTATTTATGGCAGTATAGATGAAGGCGTAAACCAATATAAAAAATATATTAGAACTGATAAAACATTTACTAATGCACAACACGCTAATTGGTCTAATAAACTTAGAAATAAATTTCTTGGGGCTATTGGTAGAATAACACTAGATACGGATGCTAAGGCATTTTGGGTAACTAGTGAAAAAGAAGCGGCTTTGATAATTGCTTCTATATGCAAAATGAAACCCATTAAGCGAGAAGTTATCAAGCCGGAGATATTTAAAAGAATATCAACAGATGATTTGAGGATAGACACCCTCATAACTATAAAGGGCTTATCAGTAGACAAGGCGAATGCGCTGATAAAGCACTATGGTTCGATTATGGAAATAGGCGAACAAACAGAAAAAGAACTTCAAGAGATGGATGGTATAGGAAAAACCCTAGCCCGAAGAATCTTGAATGTATTGCATTCCGAAGAAAAGGTGAAAATATGAATGAAGATAATGATAATTATGAGACAGAACAGCAAAGAGAATATGCGGAGATAATAGAAGAAGCATCAGTAAACATGACTAGCGAATTGCCTAGATTAGTTGCTGAATTTCAAAAAGATGCTATCGCAGTTTCTTTCAAGAATGACATACCTGCGGCACTAAGTTGCTTTGTAATATTAGGACAGATTTGTAAAGACTTTATACAAATACCAAACGGTAGAAGCACAGAAGATAGCAGGGTACATTTTTGCCAAATACAAACTTCCGGTTCGGGTAAATCAACTCTATGGAATTTCGTAGAACCAGTTTCCGAAAAATTGTTTACTATGATAAACGAAAGTGGGCTTCATGTAAATAACAAATTTATAAACTCCAAAGGAGAAGAAGTTACTGGCGAAGATGGAGAGTTTCTTTCCAAAAAGAAATTTGATATTATGTCAGCCACAGAATACACTGATGCGGCACTTGTTGGTGGCTTTGAAGAGAAACTAATAGAAAAGCCCGTATTAGATAATGAAAATAATCCGGTACAAGATGATAACGGTCATCAAAGAATGAAGAAAGAACTAAGCATGGTAAGACAAGCAGGTTTGTTAGAAGGAAGCGGATTAGCACATTGGGATGAGTTTGAATATTCCGGTGTGTTTAAACAAAGCCAAAACAAAGAACAGGCCATCGTCTATCTAAATACCTTAATGAATACACTAGCAGGTTCTTCTTGGGTAATTAAGAAAAAACTAAAACAAGGAGATATGATGAAATGTTATTGCGAAAGGTCAATATTAGCCATGACATATCCACCGGAAAAGTTAGCAAAGGTTATCGCTAACAAAGGTGTCTTACAAAGAATGATTCTATTTATTTGGGATGTTCCCGAACATACTCTACACCAAATGAGAAAGGAGCAAATAAACCAAGCAGGTAAAATTGATGATGCTAAACAACCAGTTGATGTTCACGCAGAAAGACTGTTTAAGGTCTATCAAGCAGTTAAAGATAGATTCCATGAAGTTGATAAAAACCCATTGAACACTATGGTCTACACTCCGGACTTCAATGATAGGCTTAGTTACGAATACGAGGTCATGCGTAAATTCATTAGCGACACACATCCCGAAGTTAGGAAGATTGTATCTACCTTTCAAACTAGATTGCTCAAGATACTAATTAAAATGGCCGTCTTGTGTTCTGTTTCCGAAGCCCTTAGTATTAAGGATAAATCTAAAAGGTTTAGGGTTACGAGCAAGAATGTTGAAGCGGCAGGTGTTATCGTGCAACAATGTTATAAAACATTGGTAGCATGGTTAGAGCAAAGCCTAAAGCGCACTAGGAGGAAAAAGGTCACGGAAAAGGATTCAGTATTCTTCAAAGCGGTCAAAGAAGTAAAGAAAGACGAAGATGGATTCTTTGCTAAAAATGACTTAATGAAGAAACTAGAAGAAGCCGGTGTCACTTATTCCACTAGATATAGAATGTTTGCAGACTATGAAGACGATAAATTCAACAAAAGAAAAACAGGAAGAACCGTTTACTTGAAATTAAAGGAGGAAAAGAAATGAAATACGAAAATACATATGTTGTTTTTGATGTGACAAAGGGGCCAAAAGTAATAATAGAAACATTAGATACTTATGGTGATGAAGGTTGGGAATGTTGTTCCATGCTAAGTATTGCAGGAACTAACATCGTTGCTTTCTTGAAAAGAAGAATTGGCGCAGACGAACCAACAGTAGATGAAGAAAGTGAGAAGATTAGCAAACTTTGGTCTAGTGATTAAGCATGTCAGTTTTAGCGTTAGATATTGAAACAAAAAATATGTCGCATGAAATAGGCGGCTTTGGTAATACCCATATGTTTCAAGTTTCTACCGTCGCTACTTGGGATGGAAATACAGGAACAGTTTATGTTGACGAACCTGTAGATTCATTTGCTAAGTCCGGTCATGTTGTTAAAAGTCTAGGCGAATTGAAGTATGATTTAGACGACCACCTATCTAAGGGTGGAAAGGTTTTAGGCCACAATATAGCGGTCTTTGACCTTCCCATCCTTAGAGACTCTATGGATATATATTGTATTCATAAGTACATAGGTGATAAGAATTATATTGATACTAGTAAGATATTGTTGAAAGAACACGGAGAAAGATTCCAACTTAAGAATCTTGTAAAGTGTACTATGGATGACTCTAAACTTATGGATAGTGCAGATGCACCGAAGTTATGGAAGATGGGTCAATATGATGAAGTAGTTGAGTATTGTATGAAAGATACCCAATTAGTTTATGACCTTTGGCAGTATGGGAAAGAACATGGGATTGTGAAAGCCTTCTCAATAGAGAAAGAAGAATTTGTAGATTTGGAGGTGAATTGGTAATGAGTACAGCAGAATGGTTTGGTCTGTTTATCTTTATGGTCATTCTAACACTATTGTTTTTTGCCGCATTCGGTGGCACTAATATAACAGAACAAAGTGTGGATGATTATATTAAAAGATTGATGGGTCAAACGGAAGAAAAGAAATGAGTTTAAAGCAGATTTGTCAATACTGTGGCGAGAAAACTATTGCTAAAAGAATCTTAGGATTCTATGTTGGTTCTAGTGAACAAGTTAAGTTATGGGAATGCCGTGAATGTCATAGCATTTGGTCAAATAAAACGAAAAAATGAAAGAGGAGGTGGCTTCGGCCATCTCTTCTTATTTTTTTTTCAATTTTTTTTTCAAAAGTTTTCTAAAAAATCTCGAAAACTTTCTGAATAGGCGAAAGTTATTCGTCGTTTGAATTTAAAATAATAAAACCTAATGGTTTATCTTGAACGAATAAGGCACTAACGGTTAAATAACCAATAGCGAAACTAAGCAAGAAGTACGCCAAATACTCAATCAATGTCATACCAAAATCCTATGTTGTCGCAGTAACTTCCATACTTGTGCATCATAGCCGCTTTATAGCCATCATATGATAGTGGGTTATCTCCTATCCAAGAATCAAACCAACCAATATCCCAATGTGAACCTGTGGGTATATTCCAAGTTTCTATGTCTTCTTTAATTAAAGTAAATCTACTATCCTTAGCACAATAAGGCCAAACCATATCTATTACTTCTTGTGAGTTTTCTATAATAGTAACAGAATTAAAAGTGTGGTTATCAATCAATTCTTTATTTAGAAAACCTATTCCCAAACCCGCTACTAATATATCTCCTGTTGCATTCTCCCAAAGCCACTTATGGGTATGATATTCCGAATAGTTATCTTTCATAATAGAACCTACGCTTTTCTTAATTAGCGAAAGTTCTCCATTATCCATTTCTAACTTCCAGTTAGTTGTTTCATCTTCGGGTATATTTATTCCTAACATTTAATCACCTAAGTTAATATTAACTCATAAAGGAAATGAGTTGTTTCTGCGGCTTGTCCTGTATCGCCTCTTATTCTAAATTCAATATTCAAACTTTGTCCGGCAGTAGCATTAGGGGTTCCCGTACCGCCTCTACCTGCAAAGTTTCTTAATGAACAAATACAATGAGTATCGCCACTGACAAGGACAGTAGTATTTCCGGTAGTTACAACACCATTTGAACCAAGATGAGAGTTACTAGTAACCGGCCCTGCAAAAAAGTTAAGGGCTTCAGCCGCATTAGTAAAACTTGTTGAATCTACAAGAGGATAAATTTGCCCGACTTGGGAACGGTGAGTTTTAGCGGCAAGACCCATACTACTAAAGTTTGCAGATGCTCCAAGTATGTCTATATCTCCTTGTGGGATTGAAACAACTCCGGTGTTAGGAGATTCTAAAAACCATCCGAATAAAAAGAAAGTTTCATCAATGTGTACCGCCGAACCACCACCACCAGTAAAGCCTGTTCCAATTAAACTATTAAAACTAGAAGCGGGCATACTGTGTGATAATTTTATAGTGTAATCTCCGCCATTAAGTGAAGGACTTGTTAAATCCGTAAGAGCCATACTTGCATTAGTAATTGAATTACCATTAAATGGCGATATTATTTGTGGGCCTATATTATTTTGGAACATTTCATTAAAATTCATTCCTATTGTATGTACTGTAAATCCAACTGGCCCACCATTAGAAATAGCAGTATATATTTGGCTAGGTGGGTTTAATCCCACAGGAGGGCCACCGCCACCACCTCCACCACCGCCGCCTCCGGCATTAGCCTTATCTTCAGCACAAGCCCCTGCAACAGCAAGATAAATAATAATCACACTCCTAAAGCAATCCAATCATTATTACCGATAGCAATACAAGTTACCCCATTAAAAGTAGCAACCGTAGCATCGGAAGCCGCATTATTAATATTATTACCATTTCTTCCAACAGTGATATTACCACCTGTTGTGTTTAGAATAGTAAAATGTACTCCTATAGCAGAAGTAGTAGGTAAAGTTACATTTCCATTACAAATTAAATATTTTCCTGCGTGGGTTGCTTCCGTTAAAGTAGTGCTTGCACTTACAGAAACAGTTGCTAATCTACGACTTGCGAATGTTTCACAACCGAGCGAATGACCACTATCAACTATAACACTCCCTGTAAATGTTCCACCCGCTAGTGGCATAGCGGCAATATCAGTTAGTGTTTGAGCCGCAGTTCTGCCTTCTATCTGTGTTCCATCTACTCTTAAGAAATCATCATCTGCCAAGTTACCATTAGCCTGTAATATGTTATTATTTGCTATGCCGAGTGTTCCTGTTAATGCTCCTATGTCCGACGCTACTTCTGTTCCTGTTCTAAATTTAATAACGCCACTATCACTAACTAAGAATTTATCAGTATCACTACCACAAGCCGCTATTGAACTTAGAGTTGTAGCCCCTGCAATTGTAGTGGCTCCTGTTCCAAGAACAGTTAATTTAGCGGCATCCGAGTTATTTCTAACTTCAAAAGCAGTAGCAGAAGTATCGGTTCCTAACCTTGCTACGATTTTCTTATCTGCATCTGTATTATCAATAATAAAATCTCCACCGGCAGTAGGTACTTCTACTGTAGTTCCACCACTAGCGGCAGTTATTTTACACATTTCAGTATATCCCGAACTATCATAACCAATGCTTAGAGCATTAGATGTCTTATCGGTTGTTAAATATTGAACAGTCATATTACCGAATCCCGAAGTATAAGTTATTACTGCAATTATTACATCATTACCATCTGCATAATCCGGTATTCTGTTTGCTGTATTAGCACCATGAGGAATAATCTTCAATCTATCTGCTTGCGCTTCTCCAACATCAGCGACTAATAAATGACTAACATTAGCAGGGCTAGTAGTAAAAAGAGAAGAATCAAAATTTTTAGCGTCACATGGAACAAGATTCCCGTTAGCAAATACAAATCCGCTAGTTACTTGAATTACATTTCCACTACCTGCTTGAGTTATGTTAAATCCATTAGTAGTTTTTACTGCATAATTTCCACGCATTCCTAACGATAACGACTTAATCAAGCCAGTGTGAGGAAAGTCTACTGCATCTGTAATGTGACCTAATGTTCCACTTGTTCCGGCTGTGCTAAATCTATTTGGGTTTGTTAATGTCATTCTATTCTACCTCCAAAGTTATGAAAAATTCTACTGTATCGCTTGAAGAAAATGGGCCAATTCCATCAAAGTTTTCTCTAAATAACATGTTAGAGTTAGTATCGAAGACTCCAACTTCTCTAAGAACTTGTCCTGTCATGGCCGCATTTGCTCCACTAACTGTTAATTTTATTTGGACAACATTAGCATCGGATTGTGTAGCATTAGAACTAGCAGTTGCCACAAGAACAACATCTAAATCATTCTGTGAAGCAAATGTAGAGTTTCCCCCCAATCCAACTTTACCGCTACCTGCATCTACTAGGCTTTTAAGTTCAGCCGCTAATAAATTTTTCAATTTGTCAGTTATCAAAATTCTTCCTCCAATAATGTAGTGAAAGTGGTCACTCCTATATTCAATGCATTGGTGTTTGTATTTAGCGTTTCCGAGTCAGTTGAGTTAGTTCCCAATGTAAATGCCCCTACAGGGGTTGATTTTTTGACCACTTTAAATTCAATAGGTTTTACTTTAACTAAATCTAAGAAGTTGAAGGCAACATCACTATCGTCAATATCATCCTCTCTAACTTTATTATTGACTCCTCTATTCTCTATTGCTAATTCTGTAAACCTGTCCTCTAAACCTTTAGTGTAACTTCCCAATTCTAAATCTAAAGTTCCTGTAAGGTTATGTTTTATTTCTAATACTATGAACCGACTTCTAGCAATATTCTCTTCCGGTATTTCAACAGTTACAACATCGCCAACTCTCAAATGTGATATTCCCTTGTGGCCGACGCTAATACTTAATCCAAAGGAATTATTATTGTGTAATTTTAACAATTCTCTTGCTCTTTTATTTACATCACTTTGCGTAACTAATTCATTTTCAAAGACCTGTAAAGTTTTTCTTCCTTTGAGCATTATGCTTCTAATATCTCTAACAACTGACTTTTTATTTTTGCCATTAACTATTATTTCATTAAATAAATCGAACTCGCTTTTTTCTTTGCTATAAGTAAATATTCGTGTATCGGTGTTTTTAGTTGTAAAAAATATACTTGTTTTAAATATAGAACTATCATTTTCATCAATAGTAAATACACCATTATCCTCAATGAGTTTTTTATTCTTTTTACTCATCAAGAATTTAATTGCTGAAAATAAATCTACTCCTCTAAAATTAGGAGCAACATAATACGGGTATGCACTTTCTTCTAAATTAAAATCTAAATCATTTATTTCCATAAGTTCGTTGATGAGTTTATCCGAGTCTTGGCAAACAGAAACAACAGAACCTATTAATGCTCTTTCTCCTATATCCCCTGCTTGGCCATCTACCAAAATATCAATAGTTTCGGATAGTGAAACTACTCCTAACATTTCTTCTTGTTTTTCTATTGTAATGTCAAATCTAATATTATCTCCGCTATCTTCAAAAGTAACACTAGTTAATTTACTATTACTACCATCACTTATATTCATCTCAACTGTTCCGCTAGCCATAATGTTATCTCTAAGATTTACAGGATTCTCTACAACTAAATTCCCGTCTGCGCTTTGTCCATCGGGGTCTACAACTACATACATTGACAATACTGCTTCATTATTGCCTTCTTGCGTTCTATCACTGAATTCTTCTCCCCATAAATAATTAGGTATTTTTGCGGGGTATGTTGCATCTTCACTTGGCATTTTTGTATATTTAGATGAAAGTTCATTTATTCTAATTTTGTTTGGACTAAAACTATGGAAGCAAGTGTGGTTTGGTTGCATAATTCTAAAATTCTTGAATCTTTGATTATTAGAATTATTTGTTACAGCGTCGGGGAAAGTGCCGCTTAGAGTTAATATGTGATTTCTTTCCTGCCTAGTTGTATCAATTTCATGCGAGATAACATATAACATATATTTTGGACTTGTATTATTTATTGAATATCTCATCATGTTTTGTCCCGACCCTATTCCATGAGAACCCCCTATCCCCCCTCCTGCTGTAGCATAATCTTCTACAATTTCGGCTTGTGGGTTATAGGCTTCAACTTCTTCACTTACTAAATAACAACCAGTTAAGTCCATATAACTTAACCAGTGTAGATTATTAGGGAAAAGAAGGTTAGGTGCGCTTGCCCTACTTGTTTCTCCTCTCAATACTGATTTATCATGAATTGATATAACATGGACTTCTGTTCCATTAGTTGCTTCCTCTTTGGTTACATAATGCTGACTAACCCTAACATTGATATCTGTTCCTGCTGAAGTAGCATTCGATGTCATGAATAATTTGTTAGGGTTGGAAACCATATCTACTTCATATACTCTAGTAAACTTAGGTATTTTTCCTTCGGGGCTGTGCAAGTAAGAGTAGTTTAGAGTGGTTGACCCGAACTGACCTAATGAAGAAGACTCTACCCTATCCAAATCATCTACACACCTTGCTGAACCTAGAGTAAATGTGCAAGGAGCAATATAACCTGTATCTATTTTTAACAGTGGTTTTAATCCTGCAAATACTCCATCTGCATCATTATTATAAGTTACAAAATCAGCATCAGCATTCGTTACACCTGCCGTTATATCGGTAGAATTAGTCTTAACCTTTCTACTACGAAAACCCGCATGTGCCGGCACATAACTTGCATTAATGGTTTTGCTTTGTATTCCGAATCTTACTTCTTTTTTATTTGCGGAAGTTGCATCAAAATCAATCTGTCTACAACTCACCAATCTTGGTGCTGTCATACCTATGGAAACCTTTGCACCAGTTCCACCTGCTATTTTGTATCTATCTAAAAACACGGGTAAGTGATTCATATATGCTTTTGATTCGTGGTTTGTAATATTAGCAGTAGTGCTACCGCCAAAACTATGAGCATTAACAGCATCAAACCCTACACTTCCTAAACCATCTTCTGGTGAAAAAGTTAATTCTGTTAAAGGTGCAAAAATTTCGCTTCTTCTTTTGCTATAATAATTAGAGTAGTTGCGAGTGACCATTTCAGCGATAGTGTGATTCCCTGCCAGTTGGCTAAATATAGAGTCACCTGCAAAAGTAATAGGGAGTATTAGAGTAGAATCTTCTCCTACCCCTTGCACTGAAGTTTGTGCTGTGGCAGGGTTGCTACCTGTATTTTCGGGGTGTCTATCTAATGCAAACTTAGTTCCTAATCCACCATAACCCGATTCTTTATCTGTTCTAACAGTATCAACATATCCATTGATTGCGGAGGCCAATCCTCTCATTGTCGCCATTTGTAATGGATTAATCAAACCAACTGTTGAGAAATCATTATCGCCATTATATCCTTTTATGTTTGCCGCCCCTACGGTGTTTGATGCGTCTGCTAATTGGTTTCTAGCCACATCAAAATGAAAGAGTCTCATAAACTGACCGTTGGGCGAACTTCCATCTCTATGATTATATCTAGGCACATAAAAATCAGCCGCAGAATTAGCATCTAAATCTGTTTTATGTGCATTGGCTTTTAGATTTATTACTCCGGTGCTAATAGAATCAACAACACCTATGTATCTTCCATTTTTATCACATACTATATCTCCTGCAACTAAACTACTTACAGTTGTTGCCGAGCCAGTATGAGGGTCTACTGTATTTATTACTTTACCACTTATAGAACTAGCAGAAGCCCCTGTATTAATTATTGATAGTTGAGGGTAGCGGTTTATTATACCAATATTTTTGTCTTGCTTAGGTATGTTTTCGGGGTCAAATTGATTATAGAAAATATCAAATGTAACTTCTGTTAATCTCATTAAACTAAATCTTCTTAATTCGCCTATTTTTTTATTGCTTATCACTGACCTAATATTAAATGTATTATAGGAATCGTCTAAGAATTCTAAACTGTTAGTCTTGCCCAACACAGCCTCTTTTGTTTCCGAGAAATCATTTTTTCTTGGTGAATTTATAGTGAGCATTGAATATTCACTTAAACTTCTATCTAATTTTTTATTTAAAAGACTATCCTTTCTAGTGGAAGAATAAGGTAATAAATCACTGTTACTAAACAAAAACATTCTAGCAATCTTAGGGTCTATTTGTTCTATTTGGTCTTTAAATTGATGAAGAGATATTAACTTATTGCCTGTTCCTAACATAGTATCATTGCCAAATGTTTTCACAAACGGAAATGGGTTATACAAAACTCTAGGAGAACCTCCCAATTCTACTTGGTCATGACCTATAAAGTGTGAATTTGAAAATTTTTCAAGTGTTTTAGTTTCATAAAATTTATCACCAACACAAGGTATATATCCTCTTGATTCTATTATTTTCTTATTATCGAAAGCATGGAATTCCGAACTAGCAGTAGAGTTAGCAGTAGCGTTTACAGCATTTCCATCTTTATCTCGCATTATAAATTCACCATCTTGGGATGTAGAAGTGTTGTGCTTCCCCACGATATTTCCTACAAATGTATTTTCGGGTATTGCAGGAGTCGAATCAAGATGTGTGATGCTTTGCCCTAGTCTAAAAACATCAAAACTAAAACTATTTGCGCCTCCGCTAATATAAATTTCAAATAGAAATTTTACATATGGGCTACCGGAAAATGTTTGCATCCTACCGTGATTTATAAAATTTAAACCACAAATATCAGTGCCAATTATATTGTTTTTAAGAAAACCGTCAGTATAATACCCTGCATTATATCTATACCCACTACCGTAAAAACCTATTTTACTAGGCTTGTCAACATAAAAATGAAAATCTTTATCTCTAAAGAATAAATGTTTTGTTTTGTTATAGTTTCCTTGTTCTATATTGTTTAGTCTATAATTAGATGCTCCGAAACTAGATTGATAAGAGCCTAGAAAATTATTTCTTATGACACTTCCTAAGACAGTTCTTGCAGTATTACCTGCATTACCACCACTAGTATTTTGTCTTCTGTGAAAAACTTGCTCGCCATTCATTCTATAATTTAATACACTTGTAATATTGAAAGCATTAGCATTATTTACTTTAGGATGAATCAAAGATATGTTTTTAGCACCATGCAAATGACCCCCATTTAAGAAATTTAATTCATGTGTAAGTTTAGAACTCTCTCTAGTAATATCATCATTATTATGTCCATGTAATTTATCAACCACTGTTCCGCTAAGTAGAGTAAAAGTTAAACTAGATTCTAAAGAAATTGTGGCCGCATTACTAATTGTAATAGATTTTACTCCTACAGAAGTTACAGTAGTAGAAGCCGGTATTCCTGTTCCTGTTACCCCCATACCAACAAATATGTCTTCTATTGTTGGTATATTCGTTACAGTAAGATTAGAATTTAACTTACAGGATAATTCGGTTTTACCAACTTCTCTATCTAAATATATTCTAGCCAATGTAGAAGGTAAAGAGAATTCTACATCTGCTGTTGTCCCTGCTCCTGCTGTGCCAGTTATTGTCAATGTGTTGCCATCTATTGAAGTTATAGTATTTCCACTAAAGGCACCATTTCCACTTAATACCATTCCTTCGGAAAGCCCATGACTTGCTGATGCTGTAACTTCAACAGTATTTCCTCCTGTAGACCAAGTAGAAGAATAAATCAATTCTGCACTTTTCTCTACCGAAACAACATTTGCTAAAAATTTTCCATTTATGTAAATTGGTTTACCATGTAAATTTCTTTGACCTCTAAGATGATTAACTGCTGAAAGGGCTTCATCACTATTTACATCTATGAAACTTCTTGCATAGGAAAAATCATGTAGAGTCTTACCTAAATCTTTTTTAGAAAACGAAGTATCTTGGGTACTAGCATAATTAATATCTACTCTTCCTAAAGTCAATGGATTGTAAGGTGCTATTTTAACAACAGTTCCTTTATTCTGTCCTGCTGATTTTTTAGATACTATTTCAAAATCTATTAGAGTATTTATTGTATCAAAGGATTCTGCATTGTCTCCTTCATCTTCTAATATGGCTTGGAAGTGAGCGTCACTCAACATATTAGAAACATCACTTATTTCATAACCTATTGCATTTTCATTGTCACTACCACTAGTCCCTACTAGTCTATCTCCTTCTGCTCCGGTAGGAGTTATTTTAACACCGGAGTTAAAGAATAGTCCCTTATTAGAAGCCCCACTCAAACTAGTAGTGGAATCTATAAACGGATTAGTTGCTAATGCTTTATTTAGGACATAGTTTTTATTCGATTCTTTGAATAAAGTGGCACTATCGGAACCACCGGAAGTAAGCGTTCCAGATGGTAAAACTCTAGTTTCTGCTCTTGAGAAGTCTTCTAATATTATAACCGGCCTCTCTAATTTTTCAATAGAAGTAATGTTAGAAGTAACATCTTTACTTAGTGTTATTTGATTTGAACTAACATTTATTCCAATTACAAAAGTGTCATCGGGAATAACTGAAGAACCTGTTGTTACAGGAACATGCACTATCCTATCACCTATTTCATAATTAGCCACAGTAACATTAGTGACAGTAGCACCCGAAAAAACAAAAGAAGCCTGTTCCGAACTTGCGACTTTAGAAGCAACTTTACCAACATACGACATTGTTCCCGTATGGTGTTTTATGTGTAGTTTATCCCCTACTAGTGCCGCATCATGCACAGCCTTAACAGCAATAACTTCGTTATTACTAAAATTACACGAAGCCGAGCCACCTAAACTAGTTAATTTATTATAAGGACTTTGTGTAGAATAAATAATATCTTGAGAAAACAATGTATTCTTTGTTAATATTGGAGAAATTAATTTCCTAATATTACTTCGACCTGCTAATTTTATTTGAGTTAATCCATTTTCTTTGAAGTTGTCTATTCTTTCTACTTCTCCATTTAACTTTTCTATTACAATAGCATATTGACCCGACATATAATCTAGCATAGTTCCTTGAGAATGGTAGGCCGCTTCATTACTTGTGCTTCCATCCGAGTCAAAATATGCTTTATCCGAGAAAGATAATGTTAGTAGTTTTTTATTTACATCTAATGCAGTTACAGTAGCATATAAGAAGCCAAACTCCCTAGATAAAAACTTAACAAGAACAGTATTTTGTCTGTTCACTACTAGGGGAAAATCTGTAAATAAAGTTTTATCTTTTTTATTATATGCTCTCCTTTCAAGAACACTATCGTTTGCTAAGGTGTAAGAACCCGTAGTAAATATTGATTCTGTTTCTAATCTATTTTCGCTTCTAAAGGTAATGTTTTGAGTTTTACCACTAATAGATGCTATGCTTTGAACAATAACTATTCTTGTGCCAACTCTAACTTCATCGCCAACATTTAGATAACTACCTAAATCGTGGTCTGTTGTTGTTGCGTAAGTGTTACCACTAGGGTTTGCAGTTATTTTAGCACCTATTGTTTTAAATTCGTTAAAGTCGCCACTAAACAACTGATGTCTAATTCTAAGTGGTTCTCCACTATCTATTTTTTCAGTTAATATTCTAAATGGGTCTGCTAAAGTGACTTCGGCCAAAGTTCCCTTTGCTCCCATTGATTCAAGCAATTGGTGGTCTAAAACATTGTATGCTAGGTTTGCTTTATCTTTAGAAAAACTATACGACAAATATCTATATGGGCCGGTATAATCTTGGTCGCCTGTTCCTGTTATAGAATCATTAGCGTCTCTTCTAGCATTAGTAAAACAAGCATCTCTTGTAAAGGGAGTGTAAGTTAATATTGTTTCTCCTTCATTACTAGTATGCGTAGCGGGACTATCTTGATTTTTTAGATTATCAACAAGTCTTGTTTTCAAAGAATGCCTACCGTAGTCTATAATATCTGTTCCAAAATCAGGAGTGGTTGTAAAGAAACTAGTAGTGGCTAAATCATCTGTTGCTCCACTAATAAAATCTAATTCACTATAAATTAAATTATATTTTTTATTGTGGTCTAATTCGTTTTTCTTATCTAAGTTTTCATTGAAGAAAAAGAACAACGGTCTTGATACTGTCGCTTTATGTCCTATACTGCTTTTTATTCCTAAACCCACCGCTACTTCTGTAATGTTATTAGATATAGGTGTAGAGAATAATTTAAACTTAACATTTTTTGCTATTTCATCTCCCAACTTTGGCCTAAACTCAAATGAATCTCCGGCAACATCATCCTCAAATCTTTCCGAAACTTTAGCAAAATGATGCTTGCTTGAGTCATCGGAATGAATCATAACAAAAACATGATGTGTTGATAATATATCGGGGAGAATAGCCCCTGTTTGTGTTAAGTCATCAAAACATTTTATTCTATTACCTTCTGTTACTGCTAAATTCCTATGCTCTAATCCCAAAACATATGTCGCATTGCTAGCGTTAGCACTTGCTTTTTCAGTTAAGGCAAATTCAGTTGAAGAAATTATCCTTTCTATTCTTGCTTGAGTTCCCGTAAATCCTGTTCCATTTACACTTTGTCCAACATACAAAGAGTTAGTATTGCCGCTTGATAGTGTTACCACATTGCTATCTTGTGTAACATTACAGTTAGCCAATGTGCTTCTGCCAATTGAAGTTAAAGTAACAGAACCCGAACCGTCTTCTGTAATAACTACACCAAAAGAGTCTACTGATGTAGAGGTAGCACTAACGCAAAGTTGTGGATTAGTTGGAGTATCATGTGCTGTTTTAGTAAATGTAACAGTTCCGGTTGCTCCCGAATCAGTAGCCGCTTTGCTCATGGTTATATTTGCATTAGTAGATATTGCTGTCACTATGGCACTAGTAGATAAATTAGTTCCGCTAACTTTCATGCCGATAAGAATGTTGCTTGTATCACTTATTGGTAAAGTCACACTACCGGATGTAGCGGTTGTTGTGGATTTAGTTACTGTTGTAGTCGGCCTACTTAATGCTACTACTGTAGAAGTTGTCATTCATCCACCTCCTCAAACCTAAAATAAAATAATGTGTCACTAAAGTTAGGCAATAGATTATTTATGAAAAATTGCTTTTTGATTGTTCTAATCATAGACATTTCATGTAACTCTCCCATAAATTGTTTGTTAGCAATAGCACTTTCTGTTCCTGTTCCATTATTACTAGAAGCCCCAATAAAGTAATCTTCTTGAGCCATAGAAAATGTATTAGATGTAGATATGGTCTGTTTCTTAACTAATATGCCATCTAAGAATATTCTAATTTCTTTACTTGCTTCATTGTAAACACAAGCAATATGAAATTGATTATTGATATAACTAGCGTCTTTGAAGGCGGGAATAAAAATATTAGTGCTACTACTAATACTACTAGATGGAGCAGTATTCAACACAATACTAACACCGGAGTTAATTGAAGCAATAGTTCCTAGTGAAGTAAAATTAAAACCGCTTCTTGTAAAGACTTCTTGCCCTACATGAAATTTAGCAGTTGAAGCCACCGGAACCGTTGTTGTGCTATTCGACCCATCAGTAACCCCTCCAACAACATGAGTTATCCTACCATTTTTATCAAAGCCTTCTAAAGTATCGGCAGTATAAAACCAACCAAAACCCGATGTAGCAGTAATTACAGCCCTATCGGTTGTTACTGTTTGGTCGCTTCCTAATTTTATTGTGACTTTTATTTTATATTCAGCAGGTTGATTTTCATTATGTAATGTAGAATTAACTAATGATATTGTAAAATTAGTGCTAGAAAAAATATTCATTTCATGCACTAGCCTATCAGCAATTGGCATATACTCATTACTTTGAAAATCAGCACTACCCGCATCACTAAATATTGCACTAGGCATCACTTTTGTTGTAGCGGTAACAGTAGGTCTTGCTGTTGCTGAATATTGACCAAAACCATTTATGTCATATGGAGTAAGTATTGCTTCAAAAGTAAAATCTCCCGTGTGTTCATATATACCATACGCTTCATTATCCGAAGTGATAGGAACATTGTCGCTATAATCTATTCTAACATGACCATTACACATTACAGGGAATACCAAACCACGCTGTTTTCCTATAAGTGTATCATACATATTATCACCTACGATGGAACTAATAAAGCAATTTCAAAATCTAAACTAAAACTTAACTCGAAAGTTTCAGCACTCATTTCACAACTAAACTGTCGAATAAAACCAGTCAAGCCTGTATCTGTATCAGCATCGGGAAAAGAAGATATTTTTGCAGGAACACCTACATTGTCTAAAGCATTATTATCTCCTCTCGATGCAAAATTAAACGGAACATTTTGTCCTGCACTTCTTTCACTATTAGCATTAACAGTTTGTGTCCATGTTCCACCTGCGGCTTCACAATCGGTTTTATTTTTATGGTCAGTAATACTGCATGTTCCTCTAAAATTATAATCACTAGCAACAAATGAGGGCATCAAAACTATCAATTCATTAAACGCTTGATTTGTAGCGAACCCTGTTGAATCAACGCCCGATGCAATCATTTGAGCAATTTCGTGTGCTGTAAATTTAATAGCATCACCCACTTCACTTTTTGTTACGGTTTGGTCTAATATTACTCCACTAACTGATATTGTTTTTTGTGCCATGCCTAAATCTAATGCCGCAGTTATTGACTCACCAGTAGCAACACCGGATAACGGAACTTCAAAAGAAGGAATTGTTTTACTAACACTTATGCTAACTGATGTGGCTTTTAATTCTATTACATTCGTGGTCAGGCCATTAGACGGCTTATGTGCTTGTAACTTAAGATAGACACTACTCATTTAATCACCTCACAAACCCACTAGAAGATACACTTCGTTGTATTTTATTTGTTATCATATTACCCAATTTATCGGCTATTCTTCTTAGTTCAGCATCCGATGTATCTTTGGCATTTATTGTAACATTAACAGTATTGTTGAAAACACTACTATTGTTAGTTTGAGAACCTGCTAACATTTTCTTACTGTCAGCATTACTATGCACTCTTGAGCCTTTTGGTAGATTGACTATTTCTGCGCCCTTTTCTCCCACTACTGTTAATCCACCATCGGAAACTCCTCCATCTGCCATGAAAGGAAGTTTAAAACTATCTTTTACTTTAGCAATTATGGCGAATATTGCCGCAACAAAGAGAGTAATGAAAGCAAGAGGCAATGCAATGGTAGCCAATGTATTAAGAGCAAAGGCCGCTAATAATTTTACTAGTATTGCACCAACAATAAACTTACCAACTGTAAATAATATATCATTAAAGTCTCCGTTCATTAGTCCTTCAAATAAATCAATTGCAGTATAAAATAAACTGACTAGTAGAGAAAATCCTAATTTTAATAAAACTTTAGCCGCCAATTTTGCCATATCAAAGAGAATCATCCCCATCTCACTTACTTTTTCTAATGCTGTGTTAATGTCACCGCTAAATAGGGCTACCCCTGTTTCATACAACACTTGAGCCAAATCCATTACCATAAGTCCTATGTCTATTATGTCTTCTATTGCCCCCATTCCTTCAAAAAATTGATATGCATTGTGTAGCATTTTTGCCAAAACTAGGAACGCTAAGATACCCATAGTTACAAATATTAATGTTCTAAACAAATAATTCAAGACTCCTTTGGCTAACTTGGTAAAGTTTCTCATAAAGTTATGAAACTTTAATACTCCTGCCCCGATTTTAGAAATAACATCAATTCTTTTCCCTATTCTTGTTATCAACGGAGGCATTTCAGCGACTCCTTCTCTTTTTCTATCTCCTTGTGTTCCTAAAAAGAAATCTCCGAATTTTTTTGAATCTTCTACAAATGTTTCATTGAAACTTCTACTCATTGATTTTCCTATTCCTTTTTTCAACCCCTTCATTCTTTCCATGAAAGTTTTATTTTCAAGATTAACACTTTCTTGGATTATAGCATCAGTTTTTGCGTCTTTAAACACTTTTTCGGTTGCTTTTGCTTTATCAGCCAACTCTTCTAATCCTTTAGCATACGCCTTTATTGGACTACTGCCAGTTAATACCGCTTTACTATAAGCCAAAGTGCCTTTTATTGCCTCTTTTTGCTCATCGGTATGCGCTTTTTGTATTTTTGTTAATTCATTAACTCTTTCTCTTTGTGTCATTAGCCCTTCGCTAACTTTTTTATTCATTTCAGCCACAAGTTCATTTTCGTTTTTAATTCTTCTAAACTCCTTTCTCATCTTCTCATTAGATTTGACGAGATTAATTACCTGTTCATCAGCCTCTCTTTGTGCTTTACTATTTTTCTTAGAAGCCTGTTCTATCAAAGCCAATGAATCTACAAATGCTCTAACTTTGTTTTGTAGTTTCCATATAGGACTACCCGATACTATTCTTGAAAAGATAGTCCATTTTTTGCCCGAACCCGATATATTATCGGACATTTTGATAAGTCGTTTAGTAAGACCTTGAAATTCTAAACCTGCTTTGAAAGTTACTGTATTTAAGTCACCTAGATTATTAATCATTTTGGAGACTTCATCTTCGGCCATACTAATTACCTGCTTGTCTTTTTACTTTCTCTAATTCTTCATGTTTAATCTTTTCCATGTTATAATGAACTAATAATAATTCCATCACTAAACTAGATGGCATTTTATAAACTTCTAACGGACTTATAGATAAAGCCGAAGCCAAAGTATAAGTCATAATTAAAAATGCTATTCTTGGTTCTGTTTTTTTACCTCGAATAGCATTTTCAATCATTCGTTTTTTTCTTCATCCTCCTGTAAAACATTCATAGGATTTGGTAAGATTTCTTTTAATTGATTGCCAACATAAGGACTTAGCCTTAGCATATCAAGTGTTGAGAGTGATGGTTCTGTTTTTGAAATAAAATTCTCGACCATATAACGATACATAGAGTTAATATCAATATCTACATTTTGTGTCCTAGCATCTAATTTCATTATACTATTCATCGCTTTTTCGGATTCTAGCCATGTGGGTTCTTTTACCCACACTTTTAGGTATTCGTCTTGGTCGGGTGCTACTTTAACATAGTGTAGCGTAGGCTCTTGTAGCGCAAATAGCGCATCTTTATTCTTTATTACTTTCTTTTCAGTCATATTATCCACCTTCAAAACCAACAAACAAACAAACGGTGTTGGTGGAATTTATAATTACTCGGCCTTTGGAGTTTCTTTTTTCTCCTCCTTAGCCTTTTTAGCGGCTTTACGGGCTTCTGCCTTTTTAGCCGCTTCTAATTTTTTAGCCATTTTAGCGTTAAATTTTTCGTGATATGAAACCATTTAAATCATCCCTGTAAAATCCAATGAGTTGTAGTTGTGCAATTGGTTAAGGTTCTTGGCATCAATGTAGCCTCAACTGTAATTGCGCCCTTATCATCGGGAACAGTCCATGTGTTAGCACTTGTAAAGTAGTCATCGAAAGCAAGAGTAAATGATTCTCCACTATCTTTAGTAAATACTAAATCAATAGATTCGGAAACATTATTATTTTCATCTTGGTTCAATAATTCTGTAAACAATTTATCATCAGTAACCATAGCAGTAATAGCAATTTCATAAGTTCTTTGTGCAGGAAGGGCATCCTTTACTCTCTTATTACCTGCACCCAAAAATCTTTTATCTTGTAGATTGTTATTGATGGTTAATGTAAAGTTTGTGATTTTCAAGAACTGTTGTCCATATACACTCATAGTTCCATCGGAAAAGAAAAACGGTTCTAAATGAGTAGCCTCGTCAGTAAAATTAAACAAACTTCTGTTGGTAGATTGTCCACCTCTTGACTCATATCCTGTGCTTGGTGAAGCCAATGATTGCGGGATTTCATTTACTGCTCTAGTGTTTAAATCCAAAGTCATTTTAACTTCTTCATTTTCATTAGCAGTTAATGTCAAAGTATTAACTCTATTTCCTCTAGCGATTCTAACAAAGTTAATGTCTTCTGCATCATTATCTTGGTCGGATTGAAAGTTATTTGCGACATCTTTCGTTAATGAATATTCAAGACCAAAGGAAGGTAGATGCTCACCATTAGTTTCTTCAAACTTGTATGTGATAAAGCCCCCTGTCGCCGGAACAGGAAAAGTAATGTCATCTAAATCTGATTCTGTATTATCAACAGTAAATAACAAAGGAGGAACAATATGAGTTGTTCCGCTTACAGTATTTGCTCGATAGATAAATGGCCCTTCGTCTACATGAGATGTTGCGCTCGTTCCGTGAAAATATAATCTATTATCTGTAGTTCCCGATTTAGAAGAACCCGTATGATAAGAAGCGGGATGATTACTTGAAGAAGTAGAAGCAGGAGTTAATTCGGTACACTTTCCTAAAGCATAATAAAGCCATGTTACTTGATTACAAACTATTCCTAAATTACCACCACTAGCAGTTTCTATTCCTTTATACTGATGTGTAAAGTTTCTTGTGCCACCTAAAGATAAGTTGAGTTGTTTCATTTCAATTTCTGTATTTGGAAATGTTGCACTTTCTAAAAGTCCAAGCCAGTTATCGGCATGTAGTCTTGTTTTACCTGTTCCATCATTATCGGAGTCGGGAGCAGGACATGGTGCGCCATATGCTTTTAACACAAACTCATCACCTGCCGCTACTGCTTCGGAAATTGCGGGAGATATAGTAAAAGTATCATGGTCATTTCCAGTCACAATATGAGAAGAAGTATACTTACCACTATCGGAGGCATTGTAAAAATCAATTCTACAACCAATATACAAATTAGGAACTAATTGGAAGTGCGCTAAATCCGCTTGAACAAGTTGAATTTCTGTCGTGCTTGACCCTTCTGCTTTAAAATAAAAATCTAATTCGGGAACTAAAGTCATAGTTGCCCCGCTACCTAAAAATATGCTACTGTTTTCTACTGCCATGCTTTCATCTCTCCTTTCCTTTTACTTACTTACTAAGGGAGTGCTAATGCGAATCGTTTTGTCTCTACTGTCAATTTATAACCGAATAACCTCTTTGACCTATCGTTACTTTCGCTTCTTGAACCTACAAATACTTGATGAAACTTAGAACCATCACTTGCAGTATACCCAGTACGACCTCGCTCAAGTGCATGACGGGCTATCAAGTATAAAGCCTTTAGCCTGTCTTTTCCAAAGGCGGCATCCGTACCTGCTCTTTCATCATGTATGGTTCTTATATGCATTGTAAATGAATAAGTTTCATTTCTCACATCAAAAGTAGTGGTGGGATATTCTATGTTTTGGGAGTCTTCAAAGAATATAATTACATCTTTAGCAGTTAAATCATATCTAGCCCCTCTATTCTTATCTAATGTTCTAACATCAACAAAGTTAGGAGTTCCTGCATGGTCGGCAGTTATTTTTCCTTCGCTAATTAATGTTGTAACAGAAGAACTCCATTTACTTGAAACTAAATCAATAAGTAAACTTACTTCATCCATTTTATCGCCTCAATGCTTTTTTAAAATCATCACTTATTTTTTGAGATATTGCCCTGCTAAAGTTTTCTTGTGCATTTTTAATCATTTCATCTTTACTAAAACTAATATCAATACCTAATATTTCGGATAATTCTTGCATGGCTTTTTGTCTTTCCATTTCTATTTGTAAAAATTTCTTGAACAATTGTATCTCTTGCATAGAAATCACTCAAGTAAGTAAACCAAATCACCCTTTCCTTTCAGTATGTCCATTGCCTCTTTAGTTAGAATATCATACTTTTCTTTAGTAGATATATTACCACCAGTTTCAGCAATCATAATCGTTTGGTCATCATGTCGTAATAATTCAGCCGCTACTAGCATTGTTGTGGCTTTATGTATAGCCGATGGGACACGACTTGAACCCGCAACATATGTAATAATAATAGAGTTTTGAGTATGATATGGATAATCTCTTAAGAAAAAGATTCTACCGTCATCCTTGATACTCCAAAAACTACCCAATCTTTTCATGTCTTGCTTATCAGTGAATATCTCCGAAGAGGATTGTGAATTCTGTCCTGCTTTATCTGTAACTGTTATTGTGCATCCCGAACCATCTTCTCCTGCTAAAAGACTTGAAATGTTAATTTTATATCCATCATCGGGGTCAATAGAAGCATAAAAGAAATCACTTATGCTTAAATTATTAGGTGAAGATGTCCTCTCTTTTTCTCTATTTGCTCCTGTAAACTGTGCTGTATTTGCAGGAAACTCTTCATTAATCAAATGACAAATATCCCTCGCTGTTGTTTTTGCGCCAAATCTACTGTCGAATGTATTATGTGCCGACATAGTTCCTTCTCCTTGAAAAAACAACTCAAAGGTATCACCGTTATTTGGTAATTGTAAAGTTATTTTTCTAAGGTGTTGGAAATTGTCGGGGTCTAGTGTAACGCTTGCTTGGGCTGATGCTAACTCAAGATAACTATTACCTTGCCAAACCTTCAAAGATATTACTTTTTTTAGTTTCATTGTGGCTAATTGTATAAACCCAACATAGCCACCATAGTATGCTTGCATTGGATGTCTAACAAACTCAAAGTCATGAAATTCATCTTTGTGTATAATGGGTCTATATGAACGCTTTACTTTATCATCAACTATGCCTTCTATGTTCTTGATTATCTTACCTACTTGGGCTTGACTAGGAAAAGTAGAAGATGTAAATGCAGGTATTTGTAACATATCCGATACTGCGTCTTTATCAGTATAGAATCCTTTACCTGTTGAATAATCTACATCAATAGATGTATAGTCACTTGGGGATGATGCTATTGCCATTGTATCAAACCTCTCTTTCTAATATATTTAGTTCTTCTTTAATGTCAAATATAAAATCTCTCGCTGTTCTTGTTGATTTTAAATCGGGCTGTGACTCCTTTTTATATGCTGTCTGTAACTTTCTTAAGTTTACATTTTTATATTTTATAGTGCTAGGTTGTCTATTAAATTTACCTAAAGAATATGTATAACTAGTTGTAGTTTCTCCATCGGAATCTTTTGCAGTAAAAGCGAACCTATCAATAACTAATCTAAAGTCCATAACCTTAGTAACATCTCCTATGGTTTCACCAAAGTATTGTTTGTCCAATACTTTATTCGGGTCATTGTATAATACTTCTAACATTTCACTGGTTTCAACATCCTTTTTTTCTCTAGCAGGTAAACCTTTATCGCTTTCTTTTATTCTTTTATCAATAAATCTTCTTTTATTAGTTAAATAAGTTTCAAATATCGGTTTCAAAAAGTTATCACCGTCTTTACCTATTTTACCTAACTCGATTTCATATCTACTTTTGTCAAAATCGGGCAACAATAATAGATGCTTTGCTTTTAATGGGTTATTCTTTGGATTATTATATCCTATAACTCTTATTTGACTTAACATATCTCTATTCGTTGTAACAGTGTCGGCCACATTACCAAAACTTTTGCCGCCTATTGTTACTTCACTAAGAACTCTTTTTAAGTCGTCTAATATGTCCTGCTCAACAGGTTCATCAATCTCTTTTTCTAGGAATTCTTTAAACAAACCTTTTGTTTTTTCTCTTTCTTTTTCAGTAGTTTCATCTATTATTTGTTCTTCTTTTGCTCTAAAGTCCTTCTCTTCTTCGGCACTCTCAAGCCTATCAAACATTTCATCTACTTGTTCTTCAGCCGCATCTTTAATATATCTTTCAATATCTTGTAAAGCAGGACTCTTAATGGAAAGTTGTTCTCTTAAACTATCAATAAAATTATCGAATACAGGTCTAAGTTTATCTGCTTGTTTTTTAAGTTTAGAATATTCTTGTACCGCTTTCTCTCCTTCTTCTGTGTCTTCATATTGTTTTCCAAATATTATTTCTAAACTATCTGCCGCAGTTTTCTGTTCTCTACCAGTCGTTGTGGCTATAGGTATAACTTGTTCTCTATAAAGAGGACTATTTTCTAAAGATAACTTTTCATCATCTCCGCCCCCAATAGTCATTTTAGTTTCTTGTTGGATTTTTTTACTTGTTATAATATTAGGAAGTAATATATTCCTTAAGTCTGTTTCTTTTCTAATAAAACCTGCATCGAATAATGCCTCCGCTTTGGGGTAGGCACTTTCTTCGGTGTTAAGATTGTCTATATAGGCATCGTTGCTTAATTCAGTAAATGTAATAATTTTAGTTTTTTTGTTTTTGTTTCTATGAGATTTTTCTTCAACATTAAAAATATTATTACCATCGTCATCTTTTAATTCTTTAAGTCGGTCTAACTCACTTTTAGTTAAGCCCTGTCTAATCCTAGATTGACTTGCTTTTGTTGCCTTTGTATCTCTAAAAACGCTTGCTAATTTTTGACTTGTTAAATCTTTTAATTTTATTTGTGCGAGTTCTTTTCCGATTTCATTAGTTTTTAAAAAACTTTCAATATCACTTTTTAGACGCAATTGAAACCTGTCGTCATCTATTATACCTTTTGAAACTATATTTCCCTTGTCGTTTAATTGACTTAGAAGTGATTTATTCTTTAATGCTGACAATGCTTTTTTATAAACAGTTATGAATTTATTTTCATCATATGTTTCAGAACCGAAGTTCTTTTCCTTTACATCATCGGGGTCTACTCTTTCAGCGTAATCTTCTGTTCCTTTTCCGGTAGAACCTTCCGCTAAATAATCAAACAAAATAAACTCGGCAAATCTTTGAGTTGCTATAGGTTGAGTCCAAGATAGAGGACTACCTTTAGCATCTTTTATTCTCAAAAAGAATCACCTTCACATTAACCATTTAGCCCAAGCCGCACCTTTTTGTATAGCACTACCTAAACCTAATCCGCTTTGTGGAGGTTCGTAACTCATTTGTCCTTGAGCATCTATCCAATATGGTCTTCCATAGTTATCTGTGCCTGTTGGTGGTATAGGATAGCCACTACCATTATTCATAGCACCTTGCATCTGTTGATATTGTTGAGTTTGTCCTGTTAGTCCTGCTATTGCCATACCTGCTGTCGGTTGTGCCATTTGTTGCATGCCACCACCACCGCTAAATCCTTGAGATTCTAGGTATTGCTGTTTTGCTAACTTTCTTTGATTAACAACTTCTGTATTGATTGCCGCATCTAATATCTTTTGAATGTCTAATTCAATATTTTCTTGAGTTATCTTTTCAAATTCTCTCATAGCATCATTGTGTATTCTTAACATTCCTGTTGTAGAATCTGTTGTAAATTGTAACTTAGCCAACATCTTACTAACTACTCTTTCCACAACATCTTCCATAAGTTTCTCTATTTGTGTTAAAAACATTTGACCGTGATATTGAAAGAACTCCTCAACATGATTGTCTTGTAAAGAAAGTAAATTATTTACATTCTTGAATTGTTGGTCGCTTTGTGCTTGTACTGATGCCAAGACTGTTCCGTTACTTGTTCCTAAAATTCCCATATCATTCACCCTGTTCTCCTTTAATTAGATAATTAACTCTTTCTGTATTTAGTTGTATTTCCGCCATCAATCTAACTATTTCTGCCATTTGTGTTTCTGCATCGGTAGCCGGTGTTGGTGGCGTTATAGTCCATCCCATGCTAGTCAACCTCATAACATCTTCTTTCGTTAAGTTGTTTAATTGTTGTCTTTTCAACATAGAAGGCATTTTGGCTTTAGGAATAAACGCTTTAAAATCTAATCCGTGTTCATCTGCCAATATTTGTTGTTGTAGCATTTCCATTTGTTTATGGATAGCCGCATGTCTAGGGCAGTAAGTTCCTCTAAGCGGTCTTCCTTTCTCTACTTTATCTAGCGGTATTGGTGGCCTTAAGTAATCTCCTGCTTCCCAAATTTGATGAGTTCCACAAACTACACATCTATCTTTAAAGTTAAACTTGTGACCATATCTTATGAAGAGAACCTTTTTCTTTTCCGGTAACAATACTTTTCTTATTTCTTTCATTTGCTTCTTTGGTTTTAGCGCATCAAACTTATAATCTTCAATTGGCCCAACTGCTCTATATTGTTGCAGTTTAGGTAAAAAAGCGTTCTTTGCTTGTTGCGTGTTTATCAAATTCGGTTGCTGATACATCTTTCATTCCTCAATAATCCTTTATCATAGTGGTTATTCCTTTATACACCATCTCAGGGTCGGACTTAGCCGATACTATATATTTGAAACAAGGTATACCCTTGTCATTTAACTGCCTCATTCCATACTTAAAAGGTTCAAATATTTCATGTTTGTCTATAGGATTGTCACTTTTATACTTCTCTCCCCACATATCATATTTATTTCCCCATATACCAACTGCCATAGGATAATCCGCCTCTTTTTTCTTTCTACCCGAAGGCCATCTATCTGCTACAATAGTATCTACTAAAAATTTCCATGCTAGTTGATGGTCTAAATTAGAAGGAGAATCTAAATGCCTGTGGTCTATCATAAAAATAATATATCTTACTTTACGCTTTTGCATATCTTTGACCCATTCTTTCCAATAGATTGCTTCCCCTCCCAAGTCAGCACTCTTAATTGTGTGAGAACTACCATCAATCTTAACATTCTTTCTAGTGGCTCTATGTAAACCAACGGTTCTATCTTTTATTGTGGGAACTTCTCCCCTTGTTCTAAGTTGGTGGCTTAGGGTTGTTTTACCAACCATTGTAGAACCATAAACTCCAAAATTAATTGCATGAACTTTTTTGTAAAAGCCTATTATTGCTTCACCCACAAGAATAGCAAAGCCAGTCATTATGGACATTTAATGCCCCCAAATATCCTTAGCCCTCTCTATAATCCAACCCATTATATTAATGTCAAAGACTCCCATAATATTACCTATCAAAAATGCTGATAATCCAACACAACTTCCCCAAAAATACATCTTCATTTTTATGAAGAACATATCTGCCGAATGCGCTCGACTTTGATTATATACATAGTCGGACTCACTAAAGCCCATTATGTCGCCAAAGACCAATCAACCACAACCTACTGTTGTATAGTTGCTAAAAATTCATTTCCTATTGTGTTGTCATCGTAATCTTCAGTGGTAGCCATAACTCCGTTTCGCCAGTTTTCACGCCTTACTGTGCCGAACTGCTTCATGCTATCTTGTAGTTTAGATTTGATTTGTTCTTCTCTTTGTAGTCTTTGGAAATGATTTTCTATCTGTCTGTCTAGTAATCGTATCTCAATCTTATCGTTTAGTGATAGGTCAAACAATGCTTTCATAACCATTATTCCACCCACCGTAATAAGCCCAAACAGAACAGAATGTGCTAATGCTCCGTAAGGGAAATTTAATCCATAAGCAGAATAAAAATATACATTCGCTCCGCTAACTGTTCCGACAAATAAAATTGTCATAACTAATCTTGTGTCTTGACTTAGTGCCGCCATAATAAAACCTCAATTGAACTCGACAGAAACATTGGCCGTAGAACTTCCTGCTTCTGTTACTTCCAAGAATATTCCACTCCTACATAGAACTCCATGCATATCGTATTCAAGATTATAATGTCCTGTAACGCTATGATGTATTCTCGCTACTTCTGTTCCGGTATTATCCGTTCCATTAAAAACTTTAATTGTAACTGCCGCATTAGAAGCAATTGTAATTGCCGCATGAATGCTAACTAACTTAGCGTTTTCACTACTTACAATTGCACTTGCCCCTAATACGCCGCTACTTCTACAACCGCCTATGCCCGCCATACTATCACCTGTTCAATCTATGGAGAAAGACTCCACCTATTTAATGTAGCGATTACTCTTTCTTTGTTTTAGAAGGAGTTTTTGCTTTAGGTTTAGGCTTTGGCTTAGGTTTAGGAGTTGGTTTCTTACGAATAACTTCTTTCTTAGGAAGTAGTTCGTCTGCTAATTCTTTAACAGTTGAAATATCTTTTCCTGTTTCCTTACAACCCATTAGAACTAGTTTTTCATTAAGTCCTAATAACTCTTCACGGTCTTCTTCACTAAAACTAAAGAAATAATTTGGGTCGGAAAGACGAAGGACAGCCCATTTTACTGAAACTGTCGCTTCTTCTTTCCTTGTTATTTCTTGTTTTGGTGTAATGTTAAGCCTACCGATTTTTGAGTTATCAGTTAATCTAACTGTTACCAATCAAGCCACCTCAAAGGTTTCCATAAACTCTTACTCTAACCGAGCCAAAGTCCACTGAACCGCCTTCTTCGTTAGCACCGCTTGTTCCGATTATCACATTAAGTTTGAATGAGGTAGTTCCTGCATACAAACCTGTTGCTGATACTTCGGGAACAACTAATCCAACTACTGAATCTTGTCCTGTAACTATAACTTGAGTAACTGTTGATAGACCAAGTGCTGAAGCCAATACTTCTAAACCGCCGGAAGCGTAAGTGTCCATATCTATTAGTGCATCAACCACATATTCATCACCACTAACTTTTGGTCGGGTAACTCCTTTATGGTCTGCTAATAATGTTACTGTTAGTGCCATTATTAATCACCTTACTGTCCAATTGCTATGAAAGTTCCAGTATCACCGCTTGTTGTTACAATTGTTACTGAACCACTAGCCAAAGGTAGTGTTTCATTGACAACTGCCGCCGCCGCTTCTACTGCTGAACCTGTATGTCCTAGAACACACACATCAACTCGACTTAATCCAGTAACGATGTCGCCACCTGTTACCGAGTCTGCGTTCCATGTTCCATAGACAATCTTCATGTTTCCTTCTAATATTTGCTCGTTTTCTATTGTATAACTAAATGCCATATTTCTTCACCTCATTGTATGTTTGTTATT
>TARA_R100001480_G_scaffold112973_2_pt1 | contig 32138 bp, 60 predicted proteins | sample TARA_R100001480 | Tara Oceans TARA_R100001480 (sample SAMEA2622212) | marine metagenome | biome: marine biome (ENVO:00000447); feature: mesopelagic zone (ENVO:00000213) & marine oxygen minimum zone (ENVO:01000065); material: "saline water (ENVO:00002010), including plankton... | reverse complement strand
TGGAAGTAGAAGAAGAGCTATGATAACTTCTGTAGCAGATGGAAGTAATGATACAGATATTATAGGACTATCTTTCTACACGCAAGGAACTGATGGATCTGGAGATTTCTTTGAAAGTTTTAGATTGCGTCACAATGGAGAAGCTCATTTTGATAAAGATGTAGTAGCATTTTCTAGCACTCCATCTGATATAAGATTAAAAGATAACTTTCAAAAAATTTACAATGGATTAGATGTAGTAACAAAACTAGATGGACATACATTTAATTGGAAAAAAGATGATAAGAGATTAAGTGCAGGATTTAAAGCACAAGAAGTAGAAAAGATTTTACCACATCTAGTAGATGAGAAAAAATTACCTTTGAAGTCTAATGACGAAAAAGAGTACAAGACTTTACGATATGAGGAATTAATACCTTATTTGGTAGAAGCAATAAAAGAACAACAAGTTCAAATAGAAGAACTTAAAGCTAAAATAGGAGAAAAAAATGGCTAAAGTAATTTCAGAAAAATCAGTAGAATCATCAGAAGTTAAGATGGTTGAAATTAAATATATGAGAACTATGCAAGATGCATCTGGCAATGATGTTGAAGTGTTAGATTATATGGAATCCAGAACAGTTGATGAAGCTATTGAAGATGCAGAAGCAAGAAAAGCAAGTCTTGAAGCAAAAGTAGTTGAAGTAGATGCTGAATTAGTTGATTTAAAAGCAATTAAAGACGCATAATGATTGCTTATTTAATAAGATTAATTAATCGTATTAAAAGTAAATAATGACTTTAACTTCATCAGGACAAATTAGCATTAGTGATATTAATGGAGAATTTGGTAGGAGTGGAACAACTGCTAACAGTTCATTAGAAGATTTATCTGATGGTACTGTTGCAACTATAAATACTGCAAATGCAAGTGCAGATCGCCCAAATGGATCTGCGCCACACGCTATGACAGAGTTCTATAGCTATGACCACGATTTAGCAAGTACATCTTGGAGTAATGTTCCAGCAGACTTTAATCTTCACGCATTGGCAAGTAACTTTAGCGTAGACTCGGAAACATCTACAGCTAAAAGTATTACCTTAACTGGTGGTAGTGGCACAACAAGCATTACTTGTCAGCAACCCAGTAATGGTAATGTAGATTTAAAATTAGCATTTTCGCTTAATGGCGACCCTGGAATAAATGGTACTGCAAATAGTGGTAGTGGTTTTCAAAACAATGCTCCAGTTATTTCTACTACTTCAAATGATACAATATATTTAAGATTTAAATTAGTTGAGGTAAAGGCAAATTCTGGAAACTTAAGCGCAGAAGATAGAACGATTACTTTTACAAACAATGGTGTAAGTAATACAGATTTACAGATTAATTGTCAGATTGCTGCTGGTGGTGGTGGAGGATTACAGCCATAATGGCTATTACATACAGAGGAATAAGATTTCGTGGGTACAATAAACCTAAGCGTACCCCAAAGCATCCAAAGAAGTCACACGCTGTGTTGGCTAAAGTGGGCAATAGAATAAAATTAATTAGGTTTGGACAGCAAGGTGTTAGAGGAGCAGGTAAAAACCCAAGGTCTGCTGCTCAAAAAGCTAGAAGAAGATCCTTTAAGGCTAGACACGCAAAAAATATTAGAAAAGGGCGCATGAGTGCTGCTTATTGGGCAAACAAGGTAAAATGGTAGGAAAAAATGGAAATAGGTAAAGATAGCAAATTTACATTATCTATAGAAACAGCTATTAGTATTTTAGTTACTGTAGGTATGATTATTGGTATGTGGTATTCATTGCAAGCTGAAATAGAACTTGCAAAAGAATTGCCAGAGCCAGAGGTTTCACGTATGGAGTACGACTTAAAAGATCAAATGATTCGTGATTCTATATTAAACACAGAAGAAAAAGTAGATAAACTTGAAGATAAGGTAGATTCTGTAAAAGATGATACTAGGATGATACAAGAAACTCTACTTGATATGAATAACAAATAATGAGGTTTAAAGATGAATTATTATTATGGTATGGCATGGTTGCTTGGATTATTTGTATGGCAATCGCCCTTATACTCGCAGTCAGTTAATTTAGATAACTTTCAATCTATACAAGGATTAAATATACAAAATTGTGCAGTAGTACAAGTGAATGCTTCTTGGAATTACAAGAATAGAGTAGAAATAGAAAAACTAGCAGATTTGTGTTATGTAGCAGAAATAGACTTAAATAATAAGACTGTTGGTGCAGTAATACAAAAAGAGTGGAAAATCAAAGTTGTGCCTACTATAATTATTTTGAAAGAGGGTAAAGAAGTAATGAGATATGAACCTGGTATTAGTATGAGGTTTGATGAAAGAGAAGTGTTTGATAAAATTAAAAAAGTGATAAAGTAATGAGAAAGAAAAAGAAAAGAAGTAAATCAAGAGTTAATGAAGCCGGAAACTACACTAAACCTACACTTAGAAAAAGATTGTTTTATGCAATCAAAAGAGGATCTAAGGGAGGAAGACCTGGACAATGGTCTGCTCGTAAAGCACAGATGTTAGCTAGAAGATACAAAGCAGCAGGTGGGGGATATAGGTAATGGCTTTAAAGAAATCACAACGAAGTTTAAAACGATGGACAAAACAAAAATGGAGAACTAAGTCTGGTAAGCCATCTTCTAAGACTGGAGAAAGGTATTTACCGGCAAGACTTATTAAAGCGATGTCCTCATCACAATATGCTTATGAAACTCGAAAAAAAAGAAAAGCAACAAAATCAGGTAAACAAAGAGCTAAGTATTCTAAGTCTACTAGAAAAAGGATGCGAAGATATACTTAAATACTTATATTTATTGAAAAATAATTATAGGAGAAATTATGAAACTTAAAGAACAACAAGATCAATTATCTAAATTAGTAGAGCAACACAACCAAACAACAGAACAGATTACAATGTTGCAGTCTAGTTTAGGAGATATAAGACTTCAAATATCAAAACAACAAGGTATTATAGAAGCCTTAGAATCAATCGAAAAAGGAAAAAAGGATGCCAAAACTTAATGTAATAGCAGGAATCATTGATAAAGTCGCAGACAATGTTGATAGATTTACACTCGATAAAGAAGAAAAAGCACAACTTATTGCAGAAATCAATAAAGCTCAACTTGAAGTTAATAAAGTTGAAGCCGGACATACTAGTTTATTTGTTGCCGGTTGGCGACCATTTATTGGATGGACTTGTGGAGTAGCATTATGTTATCATTTCGTCTTACAACCATTTTTTACATTTTTATTATACTCATTTGGATACCCAATGGATCTGCCACAGTTCGATATGAGTACACTAACAACAATATTACTTGGGATGCTCGGTTTGGGGGGTATGCGCAGCTTCGAAAAAGTAAAGAAATCAGTATGAGGCAACGACTAAAACAAATGAAAGAACTCGTTGATGATGTTCTTAAAAAATGTGGATTATATTCCGAAGAAGCAGCAGAACTAGTATTCTTGACTGGTCTTGTAGAATCTAAATACAAATATATAAAGCAAGTAGGTGGTCCTGCTAGAGGATTCTTTCAAGTAGAGCCTTTTACTGCTTGGGATATTTGTGTGAATTATCTAGCATATAGAAGAACAGAAGCGATGCACTATGCTAAAAAACTAAATTTAGAAGAAGATTTGTTAATTTATCCTACTGAAGAACTTATGGAAGAATTACTTGAAGAGAATATTGCTCTAGGTATTTTACTTTGTAGATTAAAATATTATAGAGTTCCACACCCACTTCCAAAAGATACAGATGGGATGGCAGCTTACTGGAAACAGTTTTATAATGCCGGTGGTAAAGGTACAGTAAAACACTTTTTAGAAACAGTAGATGTCGCCCAAAAGGGTAATTTATAGTATGTTAAAAGAAAACAATCAAAACATTAAAGACCTTAAAGAGCAAAAAGAAAAGTTAATTCAACTAGATATGCTTGAAAAAGATAATGCTTTAGAGTTTTCTTTTGTTTTATTTGATATGCTTAATACAATAGATAAACTAAAAATTTTTAAAAGAGAAGATGAACAAATTATTTGTACAGATGAAGAAGCAGGTTTAGCATGAGTAGATACGAGGCATTTTGTAATACAAACACAGACTTAGCAATGATCTTACCAGACATTGATAATTTTGATAGAAAAAGATTAATACAAAATTTTGTGGTGCATAGTGGAAGTGTTTATGTAAGTCATGATTCTGGATATGTTTCTCAGTTGTATATAGATGGCTTAGAGGGTACATCTGTGGGTTCTGTAGGAGCAGTAGATGCAAATAATAAATTTTATTACGATAGTGATGCAGATGCTCTTTATTTGCAAAACTCTAGCTCTCCTAACGACTTAGTAATTGAGGCATCAGAAGATTGGGAAACAATTAAGTCAAGGGTAGTAAAAGAGAAAGCAGACTTTATTCGTTCTTATTTAAACAGACCTATTTATAAAATTAAAAACTCTACATTACAAGGTGCTAATGCTAGAGAGTACGATTATGTTATTATTTATTGTAATGCTGCTTTAGCAGTAGCAGAACTTGTTAGAACCTTAGATGTTGAAAAAGCAAACGAGATCGAGTTCAGAATTATGAACGATGATAAAGATGGTTTGCTTGACAGAATAAAAAGAGGAGAGTTTCAATTATTTAATGAGAGTTCTGAAAGATTTCAAAATGGAGTTATTCATTTTATTACCTATAATGGGAGTTCTACCGGATCCATTATGGATACAAAAGGGCATCCAAACGTTTCTTGGGATGATGTAAGACTGGTTATTACAACTGGTGGCACATTATCTCCAGGAACTGCTTCTACTATTAAATATTCAGTTTATACAAAAGATGATACTGGTTTAAGAAGAAACTTAACTTTAGAAAACGAAACACTTACTGGTGCGTATGATCCTTTAGCTTATGGTGTATATTTTAGAGCATCAGAGGGGGTATACACCACCAACGATGAGTTTTCTATTATTATGTCTGGTATGGCAGAAGATGTTGCTAGTGTCAAATCTCGCCAGGCATTTCGATGACAATTACATTTACCAATATATATAAAGAGAATATATTGGATGGTCTAAAGAAAATTATTTCTACAGAGTTCAATAAGATGTCTATTTATAATGATGTTCCATTTATGAATAGGGGGGGTAGTATGTTTCTTAATATTATCATAAGTGATGATAATGAAGAAGAATCGTTCACACAAGGAAAATTAAGGAAGATTGATGTCAGTATAAGGCTTTATATGGCTTTAAATGGGCTACAAGAGCATAATAAAAATAAATCGATACTTAATAGGTATGCAGAAAGAATAAGGGCGTTAATCGAGCAAAATTCAAATTATACATCATCTGGTACAAAACGATGGATTAATGGCTCTGTGAGCAGTATTGAGTATGATCCAGATGTTGAAGCAACAGAAGAACCTTATTTGGTTTGTGATCTTTTGTGTGAGTTTATGACATTTCAAACATTTATAGTGGAAGAATAATGGCATTTAGAAAAAGATACACCTTAGACATAACCAACAGTATTCAAGATATTATTAGAAGTGAGTTTCCTGGAATACCAGTATATCAAGGTAATGACACTAGTTCTAAGTCAATGTACTTTAAAATTAATAAGACTACTGACGATTTAATTGATTTAAGAAGAACATCCTCTGACAGAGAGTATAATTTAAACTTGCAATTCTATATTAAAAACTTTTATCCAAGAAAAAGAAGTAAAGGTTTGGATATAGGTATGAGAAACGCAGAGAGATTAAGACAATTATTATTTAGTTATAAAAATCAATTAGTAGCATCCAAAAAGTTTTTTACCTCTGATAATTTAAGATTTTTGTTGTCTAATGGAGATGGCTATAATGCAAGAAAAACACAAGATGATTTATATAACTATCACGATTTAAATGTAAATAATGTTAGTATTAATGTAGGAGAAGATAATAATTACTATATTTTTAACTTTAGTATAGATGCAAATATAGAAAAATCGGTAACCTCGTAAACCTTTTAAGGAGTATATAGATATGAAAATAAAATTAAAAAAAGGATTGTTAGTACCAAGAGAAAATAGTTTTTCTGGTTTATCTAAAAAAGACTGGAATAAAATGAACTCTGGTAAGTCCATTGAATTAGAAGTTCTTCCAAAGGCATTAAAGCCTTATGTAGAAGATGTTAAAAGTGTAAAGGAGAAATAAAATGGCAATTAACGCATCAGCTTTTTCGCCAAAAGAATTTGAGTTAGGTCTTCAAATAGAGGGTACTAACTGTGGAACAAAATCAGTAAATGCACTAATAGGAGTAAATGTTGATTCTATTAGTTTTCCATCTTTAAACCCAGTACAAGTTTTTGATGTAAGAAATCATGCTGGAAGAGTAGCACAAGATGTTGATGTGTTCTTATCAAAAAAACAAACAGTAAAAGAAATAAGTTTTTCAGGTGTATTAGATACACAAGTAGCACCATTATTTATAGATGGTGTTTTAGGATCAGAAGCATCAGAAGATGGATCTACTACTAATTTATTTAGAATTGCAGATACTTATACTCCAGGAGATATTTTATATGGGACTACCGGTGTAGACAGATCAAGAACCTACACAGTAGCAATTATTTCTCCAGTATCTGGAAAATCTATTGTTATGTCTGGTTGTGTATTTACTAATATGACTTTCTCTGCAGATATGGGAGAAGAGTCTGGTAGAGTTAAATTCGAAGCTACACTACAAACTGGTAAAGCAGTAGAATTTGATCAAACTGCAGCAATAACGACTGATTATACTGCAAATTATTATTCATTAGGAGATGCAACTGTAAGAACTGTAGCTGCAGCGACAGATAATTTATTACAATCTTTTTCATTAAGTATTGAAAATCCTGCAAACTTTCATGGGTTTTCTGGAGATAACTTTGAAGTAGTTTCAAGAGCAATACCAGAGATTAGTGTAAGTGCAGATTTTACAATGAAATACGATGCTAACTCATTAGAACTAGATGCTAACTTTGGTGGTGGGCAGTCTGCTACTGGTGGTATTACTACCATTTCAGATGATGCAGACATTTCTTCTGCTACTGCAGGAAAGTTTAGTTTTGAATTGCCAAGCAGTTTATTAACTAACTTTGCTTTAAATGAGGGTGCTGCACAGTTGGTAGATGTATCTGTAAAAGGTGTTGCAGATCCTAGTGCTTCTGGTGCAGATAATAAATCAATGTTAAACATTAGAATTTAATTGTATTTTTTAAGTTCTTTGTTTATTATTTAGCATGGAAAAAATCAAAACAAAACATGGCGAATTTGACTTAAAGCCATTATCATTTAAAGATCGTAGAACTCTTCATAGGATGGAAATTGATGCTGCCAATATAGATGGCGATAAAATGGATTTCGGTAAGTATGTAGAAATGATTGATTGGATTATTATGAAAACAATCGTTAATGCAGAAATTACATTAAAAGACTATGATGACAATGAAATAGATGAAATTGGTGCAGAGATTTACACACAAATCAAAAACACTAATAAAAAAAAGACCAAAAAGTCAGAATAATTACTTGGTTTAACTTTTTTGGTTATCCCGAATCTACTTTCCCTATACTTTCTGATAAAACCGATTGCTACTATGCACACTCCCCTACTCTAGGAAAAAGAACTCTTTATACTGAAAAAGAGATATGGAGAGAAGTAGACAGAATATGTGATATGGATCCCACTGGTAAGTTTACTCCTGGAAATAACTTATATGTATATTTGCCCCATTTTTGCAATCCACAATATTTTTATGATTATGATTTAGTTTCATATTTAGAAGAGTTTTATTTTATAAAATCTTTTAATATCCCTCTAACACAAGACTTACAGAACGAAGATTATGATCGTTTAGTCATCTTTCGCACTATAGATAGAGAGCAAACACAATGCGAAATATATAAATCGAAAAAAGACAATGGCAAAAGTAGCTGAAAAATTAATAATACAAATAGATGTAAAAGACTCTGAAAAAGCCAAGAAAGCCCTCAAGGATATTGAGGTTGGATTTAAGAGGGTTGGAACTAAAGGCAAAAAAGACATTGGAAGACTTAGGCTTGAAACAGAGGGCTTAAGAAGAAATTTAGGACAAATCAGAAACAATCTTTTGCTTGTAGCATTTGCTACAGAGGGATTAAGAAGAACCTTTTCTGGGTTCGCACAAGCACGAGGACAATTAGAACAATTTGAAGCTAGACTTCGTTCTATGTCTGGTAGTGCAGAAATAGCACAAAAACAATTAAAACAGTTTATTGACATTGCTGCTACCACTCCATTTACAGTTCAAGAAGTTGTAGATGGTGGTGTGCAATTACAAGCCTTTGGTGCAGATGCAGAGGCATTAATTCCAACGATGGCTAATCTTGCTGCCTTTATGGGTAGATCAGTACCGGAAGCTGCTAATGCTTTTGGTCGTGCATTTGCCGGGGGTAGGGGAGCTGCCGATGTATTTAGAGAAACTGGTATCTTGGCTATTATTGATGATTTTGAAAGTTTAGATGAAGCATTAAATAAAGAGAAATTATCATTAACAGAGTTTCGTATTAAAATGATTGAGGCTTTATCTGATCCAGATGGTAAGATTGCTAATGGTATAAACGAATTAGAGGGAACATTGTTCCAGGCTTTTGCAAATATGGAAGACTCTGTGTTTATGTTCAGAGCAAGGGTGGGGGAAGAGTTACAACCATTTTTCTTAAGTCTAGCCAAATCAGTAACTAACTTCTTCAATGCAATAGATACTGATGTTATTAGAGATTTCGGAGCTTTGCTTAAAGTTACCTTTATAGGTATAGCATCACTTGCAATACAATCTTTAGCAGTATTAGCAGCCGGTGCTATAAAAGCCTCTGCAGATATGCACTTACTTACTACTGCTATTCTTGGAACTAGTGTATCTATGGAAACTTTTAATAAAGCAGTTAAAAGAAATTTATTTGCAATATTAGTTACTTCAATAGCTGCCGGTGTTGCAATTTTTAATAGACTAAACAATAGAATAGAAGAAACTGATGACAGTCTTTCGGATAGCACAAAAACTGTAGAAGAATTTATAGAAGAACTTAAAAAAGCTCAAGAAGCAGAAAACTTAGCAGAACGCAATAAACTTCAAGCAGAAAATATTATAAAACTTCAACAACAACTTGACTTGTTAAATGCAACTTCTGCAGTAGACAAAGAACAAATTAAACAAAAAAGAGAGCTAAGTGCTGCAGAAAGAAAACTAATAAGAGATATAGAAAAAAGAAAAGCAGAGATTAAAGCAGCACAAGACTTAGAAAGAAAAACTAAAAGATTCATTGAAGAGATTGGTCAGATAGAAAGAGAAAATGCAAATAATAGACTTGCAGAGGGACAAGCATTAATTGAATTAAAAGGAGATCAATTTAATGACTTTAGAAATAACGAAGAATTAATGTTTAAATTTTCTGAAGAAATGAACAAAAAGCACATAGCTTTAGCTAAATTAAATTCTGAAGAAACTATTGCTCTTGGAAAAGTTAATTTACTAGACGAGCAATTTAGAAACCAAGCTAGAATTGAAATAGAAGAAAACTTTCAAAAAAAACGAGAAGAAATTATTTCAGAATCAGATAGAAAAATAAATGCAATGAAAGATGATGATGTTTTAAAACAAGCAGAAAGAGAAGCACTTTTATTAGAGCAAACTAGAAGCTTTAATTTAATGGTACAAGATTCATATATGCAGATGTTCTCTCAAATTCAAAGTGCATTTGCTAATTTAGTGAAATCTAATATGGATCAGGAACTAAAAGCATTACGAAGAACAGATAAATTTAGAGCAGCTTCTACAGAAGAAAGACAGAATATGGAAGATGATATAAAAGAGAAGTTTAAAGCTCAACAAAAATTAGCCTTTAGGGCGCAACAGATGTTACAGATTGCTCAAGTGTTTATGAGTTTGAATAGAGCAATATTTGAAATAGAAGCTGCAGCAGCTCCTTTGTTGGTAGCTAAAGTTCCTGGAACTGCTGCTAGAGTCGCTAGATTAATTACTGGACTTAAAATATCATCTGCTATTCAAGCCGGATTAATTAGCGCACAGAAACCACCTACATTTGCTCGTGGAGGATCTTTTGTAACTGATGGACCACAACAAATTATAGTGGGAGATAATCCAGGGGGTAGAGAACGTGTAGATGTGACTCCTATAAGTAGCCCTAACTTTGATGGTCCTCAAGGTAGTGAAGTTACAGTTAATATAATGGGTAATGTGATAGGTACAGAAGAATTTGTCAGAGATAATTTAATACCAGAGATAGATAGATCAATTAGGAGAAATCTTGCATAATGGCACTTTCTCCTGGATTTAGCTATGATAGCACTATTGATGAACACTACATTGTAGAAATATCAAATAGTGCCTCTGGATATATTAGACTTGCAACTAAAGAATTTGGAAATACAGATTCTACTGGTTATCATGGATATATCATCAATAGACCTAGCATTAGAGAAAGCATTAATTTAGCAGACTCTACTTCACAAGTAAGCAATGTCACACTTACCTGCCAAAACAACACAATTAACAACATCTCTGGAGATCCTAAGCTATCAGAAGAAATATATGGGGGGAGTGCTTTTTATATTAATAGAGATGTGACTATTAAATCAAGATTAGATTCTACAAATGATCTACTTATTTACACAGGCAGATTAAAATCAGCCACAATGAATAATGATGAAACAGTTACTTTAACTATTACTGCTAAAACTCCTATAGACTTTTTAAAAATACCAGAATTTACAAGCAAGTCTGGAAACTTCTTTCCAATACTTTATGGTAATGGTACAGCTGTATCATCTACTGATGCAAATCCAACTTTTGTGCAATACAATTCTAATAGACTATTTCCTGTGCTTGTAGATACTCTGAATAATGAAAAGTATAATTGTTTAGCACATCAAGCAATTACTGGGGATGGTAGATTGCATTATCCTGTAAAAGACTTATTTAATGCAACAGATGATAGACCAATATTTACGCCATTAGAAAATAGACAAAACAATTCTATTAATGTGTACGAGGGTGCTACAGATAGTAATAAAAATGTCTTACAAACTAGTTTAGATTTAGAAAGAAGCTATAAGTATAGACCTGTGCAGAAAATTACAACTGTTACCCCATCAGTTGGATTACCGACAAATACTGCAAATTTTTATGACAATGATGATGGGACTTCTTCTACTTGGGCAGTAACATTGCCACAAGGAAACACCACTACTACCTTTGAATATGATATTGAAGATATAGTAAAAGAAGAACATACAATTCAAGAGTGTAATTTGTATATCAAGTGGGGTGTTACTAACTATAACGAAACACCAGGATTAACTTTATTAGGCAGATTAAAAGTAACTGCAACTTATGGTGGATCTGCAAGTACAAAAACTATTAATACTGTTAGTGCAAACAGAACTGCTGCTTTTGAATCGCCAATTAACCTATTAAATACATCAGACTTTTCTAATGCCAATGGACAGATACCAGATAAAATAGAAATTCAATTTGAAGTTCAAGGGGCTGTTCCTAGTGGCGAAAGTGAAAGTCCAGGCAGCTTAACTATGAATTTGTTTGATTTTTATTTGGACATCAAAACTAAAATTACTGATGATGATAATCTTGCTAATTCAAATGCAGTTAGAAGTGTTAAACAATTATATACTGGAACAGATGGATTTGACCAATCTTGGAACTCTGGAAATATTGTTGATAATATAGCTCAAATGCACAGAGATTTAATTTATAGGTTTGCAGGTATAACTGCAGAACCAGAAAACTATTCTACTCTTAACAGTGCGAGAAGTGGGTGGGGAGTATTTTACTATTTAAATGAATCTACCAACTTGTTAGATATTTTAGAGCAAAGTCAAAAAGAGGGGGGATTTATCTTTAGATTTAAAGCAAGTGATGGTAGCCCTCAATATATATATATTAAAAATACAGAATCTACTGATCACACTTTAACCAAAGATGATGTAAAAGGAACAAAAGTTTCTATTACTGAATTTGACAATCTTACAACAAAAAGAATTATTAAATATGATAGAAATCCTATCAATGATGAACTATTATTTGAAGATACCTTTACAGACACTACAAATAATCCTAGAACTAATTATAATGTACAAAGCGATGAAAATGTAGTCACTGAAGAACTTGAAATGCTAGTTAGTGGTATTGGCTCTGCTAATGGTAATATGGGGGGAGGTAATAAAAACGATGGATATGCAAATTATTATAATGCAATACAAGGTGTACCAAAAATTATTATAGAAACAGAAATTGTGAATCCATCTTTTTACATTATAGAGGTAGGAGATATAGTTGCAATGAATCATACAAATCAAATTGCTGCTCCATTTGGAGAGTCTTTTAATGGTAAGCAGTTTTTTGTGACATCTATCACACGAAGTATAGGAAGTATGAAAATACAAATGAGGGAAATATAATGGCAATAACACAAGCAGGATTTAAAAAAGGTTCTACAAGCTATACTCCATCTACTAATGTTGATATTAATATTGGTTATGGAAGAAACTACGATGTAATAGTTAATAAATCTTACAGTGGCAAAAAATATACAGTTAAGAAACATGACTTAAGAAAGTCTTGGGACTTAAAATATAGCTACTTAACAGAAGCAGATAGAACAAAATTACAAAACTTACACGATGCAGTAGATGGTACATTTGATACCTTTTTATTTGCAGAAGATAATGATTTTACAGGCACACTTGGAACTGATCACTTTACAGTTAGATTTACAAGAGATGATTTAAAGTTTCAACAGATAGCGTCTGGAGCTTATTCTGTATCATTTACAGTAGAAGAAGAATTATAGGAGAAAATATGTGGGAATTATTTAAAGACAAAAACGAATACAATGAAAAGAATATCATTGGATTTTTATCATTTGCACTAATGTGTGTATTCGGTGTTGTTGATTTGGCTATGGGTATCGTAGGTATAGAGTTGATGGTAAATGATTATATTTATAATTCATTTGTTTGGGTAACTCTAGGATCCTTTGGTATAGCCGGAGCAGAAAAAGTTTATAAAAAATGAGGAAGTCATTATTTACAAATAGAACCAAAAAAAGTAATGGTGCTAAAAAAACGAGGCAAGGACAAAGCCATAACACAAAATTTGGTAATAAAATGTCAAAAAAATACTATAAAAAAAGGTATAAAGGACAAGGAAAGTAAATAATCTCTTGACAACAATTAATGCAATGTTTATTCTTGTTGCATGAAATATCATAAATTATCTAATGAATTAAGCAAAATCGAACGTAGCAAATCTTGGTTAGCTAGAAAAATCAACATCAGTGTTTCCTTACTTTCCCTAATGATGCAAGAAAAGAGAACTTTTCAAGAGAATCACAAGCACAAGATTTGCTCTGTTCTGCAAAAAGAATATAAGGAGTTATTTTAATTATGGGGAGGGGGGCTATCTCTTTCTACTCTACTTCCTTTCCCCCCCTCTTCCAAAAACTAGTTATGAGAAAAGCATCTTTAAACGAAAAACAAGCAACCTTTTTAATAGATTTTATAAAAAACAAAATTGATTCTATTGGAATAGATGCAGACAAATATGAAGAATTTATCTTGTTAGTACAAATACACGATATACTAACTGGTAATTATGTCCCAAATAACAACCTACCTGATGAGAGTCTAAGGGGCAACGACTCATGTGCATCGGGTAAATGTGATTAGGAGTAATAATGAACGATCAATTAAAGTTAAGTAATGGTCAAGTTGTTGATGCAGTATTTCTTGGTTTAGATAGTGAGGGTACTGGACAATATGGTAATTGGTTTAAATACTCATTGAAAGTCGATGGCAAAGAAATGATTTACTTTGCAAATGATAATCAAAAACCTATTTTTGAGAGTCTTAAAAGAGATGAGTCATTTAAATTTGGTAAAATGAAAAAAGAAAATGCTAAAGGTACTTACCATAAAGTAGAAAGAGTTGATGCAGATACACCTGCTACAACTACAACTACTACTAATAATTCTACAACATCAAATGATACTAGAACTTTCTCTCAAAGAGAAGCATCTATTGTTGCTGGTGTTGCAGTAAAAGTAGCCGGATGGAGTATTGCTCCAGGCAGTTTTACTGAACAAGAACTGTTAAATAGATCCAAAGTAGTATTATCAGTCTTGAATAAGCTAGAAACTGATTTACTAACTCAACAAATCGAGGAGATTTTCGAGTAAATCGTGACGAGTAAATCGAAAAGAAAAGGTAATCAGTTTGAATATGAGTCTGTAAAGGCATTGGAAGATGTCTTTGCAGACTTTTCTCCATTTGTTCAACGAGCATTTGGTTCTGATGGCAGATCATTAGGAGAATCTGCAGATTGTGATTTAAAAATGGAGTTTCTTAGAGATAAATTTATTGTACAATGTAAAAGAAGAAGAGAGCTGCCTAAATGGTTTTTGCAAAAGAACTCTGACATACTTATGACTCGAAGAGATAGGGGGCAGAGATATTATTGTTTTACAGAAAAAGGATTAGAAAAACTTATAAAATTTATATTAAATAACCACATAAGTATGGATTAATGGATAAAATAAAAAAAGTAAAAGAAGATTTACCAATGACTTGTGAAAGTTTTGAGAAACTAACTTCTCAAATGATTGCAGTATTTCTTTCTAAACAAGCAATGTATGGTCCAGATAACATCTCACTGGGGGGAGATATGACAGATGAGAAAGATAGAAAAATGGCATTGCTAGGTATATGGTTTAGGATGAACGATAAAATACAACGTATACAAAATATTCTTAAAAAAGATTTTAGCGATGAGGAAGTAGAGTTTGAACCACTAGAGGACTCTTATTTGGATCTTGCTAATTATGCGATCATCTCATTATTAGTTAAGAGGGAAATATGGGGCAAATAAAGTGGAACACTGAAAGAGATATAGACCAAATTAAAAGACAAGCCGGGGTATATGTAATGTACACTGGTAGAAAAGATTTGAAGTATGTTGGATATTCCAACAATATATTTGACAGATTATTAAAACACGAGCTTTCCTGGAGTTATGTGAAAGTCAAATATTTATCAGTAGATAAAGCTAAGCAATTAGAACATAAATTAATATTAAGGCTAAAACCAAATTATAATATTAGGCATAAAAGCAAAGCATTATCTGCCAAACATAGAATTAGGTTATATCCCGAAACATATCATGCCTTAAGAGTTGCAAGTGATTATAGTAAAAAAACTATCGCTAATATGATTAAAGAGTTGGTAGATGACTCTGATGATGAATTTATTTCCAAGGCTAGAAAAATTTCAAAAATAATGATAAAGGAGTTTTATGAAAACTAAAGCACATACAGCATATAAGACCTCAGATGGACAGAGAGTAAAAAGTGTAACTACCTTAATTAATGCTCATCTTGGGTGGAATAAACAAATACTAGTGAACTGGGCTAGATCACAAGGGATGCAAGGTAATGATCCTACAAAAGTAATGAACGAAGCAGCAGAGATTGGTACATTAGCACACTTGCTATGTGAAAACTTTATTAAGAAAGAAGAAACCAATCTTGATGATTATTCTAAAAATCAAATTAAAGCAGCAGAATTATGTTTTGAGGCTTTTAAAGAGTGGGATGGTCAATTTAAACCTAAATACATTGAGTCTGAAATCAAGTTGGTTGATGATGACTTAAAGGTGGGGGGGACTTGTGACTTAATATTAGAGATTGATGGCAAGTTATATATTGGAGATTTAAAATCATCCAAAGGACTTTACTCAGAGTTTATTGTACAGTTAGCTGCTTATAGATATATGTATGAGAAGCAGACTGGCAACAAGATTGTGGGGGGTAGATTGCTAAGATTAGACAAAACTGGTCAAGGCTTTGAGGATCATGCAATACCACTAGCAAAACTAGATTGGGGTTGGGAAGTGTTTCAATGTATATTAACATTAGCCGATTTGAAAAGTAATGAAACCCCGAATCATTAAGCATATCGTAGCTACTGTTACTGTTAAAGAGATTAAAGATGCTCTTGCAATGATAGATAAAGAGCATCTCTTTAATGAAAAGCAGATAGAAAAAGCAGTCATTAAAACTCAATGTGAATATAGTGGAGAACTATGGAGTGCTTTTATTGATCAGGTAGTGTTTGAATTACAGGAAACAGAAAAATGAAGCATGGATCACTATTTAGTGGCATTGGGGGGATTGATCTCGGATTTGAAATGGCAGGTATAGAAACTGTATGGAACTGCGAGATTGATGAGTGGTGTAGAGATTTATTGAAAAAACGATTTCCAGGTGCTACACAATATGACAATGTAGAAACTATTGGAAAACATAACTTAGAACCAGTAGACATCATATCGGGGGGATTTCCTTGTCAAGATATTAGTGTTGCTGGTAAAGGAGAGGGTTTAGATGGAAAAAGGTCAGGTCTTTGGTTTGAAATGCACAGAATTATTAGCGAATTACGACCAAGATTCGCACTCATTGAAAATGTCCAACTGCTCACGAAAAGGGGAGGAACAAGAGTTCTTAGCGACCTTGCCGAAATCGGGTATGATGCAGAGTGGCAAATTATATCAGCAGCCAGTGTTGGTGCAAGACACTTACGCAAGAGGCTCTGGATTATCGCCTACCCAACGAAGAATACCTACTCCCTGCGCTTTGGATGCGAGTTTCCCACTAGACTTGGAGAGAAATCTAATGAAAGAGGAAATGAAGAAAGGCAACTGGAGGGGGGTAAAACTTCCGAATTACCTAAATATGTTTCCGACACCGAAAGCATTTCAAGATGGAACAACTCCGGAGAAGATGGAGAAACTGGAAAAGGAAAATCCGAAATACTTCAAAGCAAGGATGCAACATCTATCGACAAAACTGAGGTACGAGGAACATCAGAAAGAGAAGATTACCAAGTACCCGACTCCAGTGGCATCGAACATACAATCTCCTCAACCGGACAGAGTGGAGAGGAATCAGTCGGGGGGGTTTATTTTGAGGAAGAAGAACAAGCCAAACTCGACCTATGGGGCGAGGCTTCAAGATGTAGTGAATTACCTAGAACTTTCAAAGTCCCAAAATTTCAAATCCTTGAAGATGAACCCGATGTGGGTAGAGTGGCTAATGGGGATGCCCTTGTGTTGGACAGATATAAGGATAGAATCAAAGGACTTGGAAATGGAGTATTACCTCAAATCCCATATATTATTGGAAGAAGATTAAAAGAGATTTACGATTATGAATAAAGTTGAAAAATTTGTAAGAGAAAATTTTGATAAGGTAAAGAAAAGTGGCGACAATTATATCGTAAGTTGCCCTTTTCATGAAGATAATAGCCCTAGTTTGTCAATTCATGATCAAAATGGGTACTATTTATGCTTTTCGTGCAACCAAAGGGGTAATTTTAAAGATTTAGCCTCTAAAATGAACTCTACCGACATTTCTTCTAATAGCAATCAAATCATACCAGAGCAGACGAGAAAATCGATTGTAGGGGCATTTTCGCAACAAAAAAAATTCAAAAAAGATAAAAAATTTAATGAACAAGTAGGATTGGTATTAGGGTATATAAAATACACTAAAGAGAACTGGGAAACCTTAGAAAAGCCATCACATTGGAAAAAACACATTGCTTTAAAAAATGTTTGTTGGGATTGGCATACATCAACTTGGGTATTTTTCGATCGTGATGAAGATGGGGATATAGATTTTATAAAATGGCATAAAGGCAAACAGTATGGTAATACCAAGTCAAGATGGTTTCCGGCAGCAAATGTTAAAAAACAAGCAAAGCTACTTGTCATCACAGAGGGCGAGAAAGATTTTATTAGTATTGAATCCATACGAGGGGGGTGCATTACCTCTACCACTGGGGCGAAATCTCATCCAAGTGTAGAAGAGTTAAGTCATTTTGAAAAGATTTTAATTTTATATGATAATGATGAACCAGGTATCACTGGGGCAGAACAACTTGCTTACGAACTTGCAATTCAGAAAGTTCCTAATATTTACATCGCAGAGTGGGGGGATGTTCCTTTAGGTTTTGATGCAACTGATGCAACAGAAGAAGAAATCAAAGAAGCGATTGCAAATTGCAAGAAATATGACTTACGAGAAAAATTAGATATATTTACGATCAGTGACTTCTTAGAAAGCGAAGAAGAAGAGCAAGAAATTATGGTAGATAAAGTTATGACCAGAGGTGGGGTAACTACCATTGCAGGATCCGATGGGGTTGGTAAATCTTTCTTAGCTTTACAGTTTGCTCTTGCTTGTGCTACTGGGACAGAATTTTTAGGGTTTCAAGTTAATAGACCATACAAAGTGTTGTTAGTACAATTTGAGTTATCAAATTCTGAATTACGAGGTAGGCTTCGTACAATGTATAATCAAATTCCAGGAGAGATAAAAAACCCTGGGCTTTTAGATATTAAAGGAATTGGCGAAAATTCGGTGTTTGTTGATAACTGGACTATGATTGATGGATCACTTGTATCCAATGACTACGATGTCCTAATCGTAGACAATCTGTACACCTCCACTGAAAAAGATGTGCAGAACAATCAAGAACTAGCAAAGCTGCTATCTAAAATTGCCAAGATCAAAAACAAATATGACATTGGCATTATGTTAATCAATCATCATACCAAGATGACACAAGAAACCAAGACACTGAACAAGGATATGATCAGGGGGGGTAAGTCCTTTACTGACTTTGTTTCTAATTCTATTCAAATAGCACAATCTAATTTATCACACGATTTAAAAATATTTAAGCTGACTAAGTGTAGATCCCAACAAGCAGATATACTTAATGTTCCTTTCTGTTTAGAGTTTGATGAAGACACTCTACACTTTGAAAAACTAAATGCTATAGAAAATGAAAGTGTTCATTATGTAGACATCAAGAAAAAACCGGAATTTCAAGCATTTAAGCATTTAAAATCTTATGCAACATCAAAAACTATAAATTCTAAAAAATACCCTGCAGTCTTAGATATTAGCCAAATTAAGGCTTACATAGAGGATGAATTAGGGCGAAACCCTAAAACTACGTATTCTTGGATCAATAGATTAATTGAATTTGGCTTATTCGAGAGAATATCTCATGGTAATTATCTTATAAAGAACTACAAATATTTAGATGATGATAATGCAGCTTAAGAAATATCGCTTTCATACTCGAATTTTCTATACTGATCAATCCAAGTTCTTTTCTTTCTCCAGGGAACACCTACAAAAATCCACCAACCGGGGTAGGGGTGGCTATCTCTAATTGACAATTTCTTATTTTCTTTTTTCTTTTTTTGTTTCATCGTTCTCCTTTGAAAAATATTTTTCTAGTTTTCTATAATTACCTATTATGAATTTATGTTGATCCCGGGAAATTTTCAAGATACGTAAAACCCTCGTATCATACATATTAAAATTTCCCTTGCCCTGGAGGGCTTTATAACCTCTAAACTGCTCTCGTGTAATTATCATAGCTGCCTCCTAATAAACCTCGTATTCATTATTTGAAAGGGACTTTATTTCTAAAGTTTCTTTTTTATTTAAGTCATCACGAAGTTTTTTTGCTTTTTCTTCCAAGTGTCCTAAAAGAAGTGTGAGTTCTTTTAAGTCTTTTTTAAGTGTATCTACTTTTTTAAAACAATTACTTATTGTTATATCTAATAAATCTTCACTTTCGCACTCGTGAGAATTATCAAACTTATCTAGATGTTCCCAAGTGTTTGATTTATCATATTCATCTGCCCTTGCTTTTACACTTTTCCAATCTTTACTCATTTTCAATCTCCTTTACATAGTTTACCATATCGACAATAATCTTATAGCAGACATAAGCTGCCAAGAAAGATCCTAAAAGTTTGATCATCTCGCCTCCTCTTTCCAGTGGGTTGTTTTATATAATTCTCTTAACTCATCGAGCAATTCTTCAACAAATCTTGCTCCTAGTTCTCCAATTATATCCATTAAAGCCTCATCTACTCTGTGCATTGCAAAAGACAAATCGCCATTTGCTATAGCCTTTTTCAATAAAGCCTCTTTTTCTCTTAGATCCATTACATCTAAACTATCAGTGAAATCAACAGATTTTTCTAATTCACTTTGGATGTAATCATTATCGATTGTTAAAGCATGATGTTTTATTTTTTTCTCTTTCATTATCTACCTCTTTCGTTTCTTAAAAGATTGTTCATACTATGCAAGACATAATACAACTCTCTTTTGGTTAATCTATAATGTGTGATTTCTCGAACTGCCCCACCGGAGTTCACTATCTGCTCCAGTTTTACTCCACCATAACTATGATCGATTGTGAAGTGTCCGATATTACACCCATTATCTCCAAACATTTCTTTTGGATTACCGGTAAAATCGTTCAACAGATCCAACTGATTTTCTAAATGACTATTTTTTATTCTTTCCATTTTCTTCTCCTTTACTTTTTAATTCATTAATGATATTATTTCTTTCATCGAAATAACTAAACATTAACTCTTTCATGTCTACTTCTTTAAATACTCTTAAGTTTGTGATAGCCTTATCAAGCATTTCATCTAACCCGTGGGGGGATAGACTTTCTCTATCTTCATATAAGAGTTCTTTTAATATTTCTATCGTTTTATCTATTCTTTCCATTTCTACCTCTTTTTGTTGTTTTTTGTAAAATTTTTGCATTGCAGCTTAAAAAAATGTCCTCAAATTGCCCCTATATGCTCGTAAAATATTTTTTTGGATATAATGTATGGGGGGTTTTTGGGGGTAGGGCGACCTCTGAGTAGCCAACCAACAAGAGGAAAAACCCTGCCCCAAATAATATACGAGTGATCATCCTCTTCGAACAACCTTATGGTCAATCTTTGAGGTATGGGGATTGAGAGTGCTAACGACTGATTTTGATATTGATTTAACTGATATATGAGATGTTATGTAGATATGAGTTTCATCTTGGCTCTCAAGTCCAAACTCATCTATTGATACACCCTCAATCCCCTTTATGAACTGGTAATGAGCATTTCCCAGTAATTCTCTCGCATTAATCATTTTAAAAAGTCCTTATGTTTCATCATTGGAAACTGCACGAACTTTTTATTCTGCTTTTCTAAAGTGTCAAGATGTCCTAACATAGCAAAGTAATCAAGACTTCCACTCTCTAATTCTTGCTCTATTATTTCATCGAAAGTATCTGGATCTAAAAAACCACCACCTAAAATACTATCATTTATTAAAGAGTATAAATCTTTAAAGTATCTTCTATACTCCATTAAGAAATCAAGCAGTTGTGCTTTATCTTGCTCTAAATTATCGATCTGATTGTTAAGCAAATGCTCTCGCATTTCGCTATTATTTACTTTACTCACTTGGAACTCCTTTCTCAATTACATAATCTTGATACATTACCAAATCGGGTTTAGGACAACCACAATCTTCTTCGTAAGTATAATCTTCTTCAACAACTTCTTTACAATTTTGACAAATCCATTGTCCCATGTAAAATACATTGACTAAATACATATCTCCGGAAATTTCTCTCCATTGAAATCTATCTTTCCAACTAATTACTGAATAACTCATCCTAACACCTCCCAATCTTCATTTACCTCTTTAGTTAATACACTCATCTCTGCCTCAAGTTTTTTCATTTCATCGCTAAAAATGTCGTGCATACAATCAAAACTAATTACATATTGACTGGTTTCATCATCCCAAGAATAATACACTGGAATTTTCATCATCAATGGAACACCTCTTATATCTTTTTCTTTCTCTTTACTCATTACTTTACCTCCTCTACATCTGCTACATCCCAAGCATAGATAAATTTATCTAACCACTCACAATGCTTAGTTAATTTCTCATTTGCCCAACCATACTGGACACAATTTATATGGGATAGTTCTGCATATAATTCTGAGGCACATTTATCCTCATAATTATTTTTTTTACAAAACTTATCAAGCAAAACCATAAGTTCTACTTCGCCCATACCTTTTTTTATTTCTAAACTCATTTTAATACCTCTTTCTATTAAAGTTATCATTAAAGAAAAAGTAAACAATACTTTTACAAAGTGCAAGAAATAAGATCCTGGGAGGTGGGGGGGGTATCCCCCTCCCGGTTTCCAGTTATGGTAAGTATTGGTATAAATACTGAATATTAGTACCAATAATACCAGTAAAAAAGGTACTGGGGTGGGGGGGTTAGGGGGGGTGTAGCCTTTTTTGTGATGTAGTATGGTAATCAAAGAAAATTTTTTTAACGAGTGCATACATAGTGAAGAACCGGATATGACTTGCCCATTTGCTGAGCAGCTATCAGAAAAAACCCTCTGCTCTCAGATATTAGGGTGGCACACCGATTATGCCGATGTTTCAGAGTTGAAATCTTGTTTTATGACTAGTAGCCCCAGGGACAAATTATCTATAGTTAATAAAATCAAAAAAAACCCTGGGAAAAATAATATTAGAGAAGATCTGACTTAAGAGGCAGTTTTTAGGGCAAAAAAAAAGGGGAACAAATTAAAATTTGTCCCCCTTTCGTTGGGTTCATCTGCTTTGCTAATTTCTAGCCTTGGGTGTTGTTTCTCACTTCTGCCACATAATGATTGAATTTGCTAATGTTGAAATATGGGTTTTGTTTCATCAAAAACCTAATCATCGCCTTAACGATTTCATCATCATTTGATTTAGTGAACTGCCCTAGAATTTTAGCAATTTCTATGAAATGCTTTCTAGTCATTTCTGCTCCTTTCTAAATCCAAGCCTTTAAGGATCTTAATGCCTAGATTTATTTTCTCTTGTAGTTCCTCATTTTCTCTTTTTAATTCCCAGTATCTTAATTGCATTTTCCAGGAAGATTTAGAAAGGTTATCATATCGCATTTTTAACCTTTCCAAAGTAAGAGCATAAGGGGTTTTTTTATACTTATCGCCTAAACTAGTTAAGTAATACAAACCCTCCTTATTTTTAGCAATTATGCCTTTTGTTTTTAAAGTCCAAAGGTTGGTGCAATACCAACCATTAGGGGCTTTTCTTGGGTTGTCTACCCCTTGCCCTTTCTTTGATTGGTAATAAGTGAAGTTTTGCATTTGTTTGTATGTCATAGGGCTTTTTTTAAGCCTATAACATAACTTGCTTATGATAGTCATAAACTACCTCCTTTTGCTTTCGCAGTCGTTATCTAATTTTCAAATATCTTGGCTATTCTCTGCTCATCAGACACCCGACAGAATAGCCTTAATGGGTGTGAACTAGGGACAATTAAGCCCCTAGTTTTCGCTATGCCTTATAACTTGTCGCCTCGTCAAAAGTTTCTACCGGACACTCATCATTATAGCAGTAATAAGGTTCGTCAAATAACCCATAATCTGCGAACTCTTCAACCTCTAAATTGTTAGGGTTGACTTTTGCCCATTGTAATATATTGGCACTTCCACACTGCCCACATACTAGGGTATCTTCTTCAATCTCTGCTAGTTGCTCTTCATAGTCTTTTTCTGATTGGTAAACCATAACTGCACCCAACCAACCAAAGACACACAGAACCCATACATTAATTAATATTTTATTTTCTGGGTTGAAAGTCATTGCTAATGGAATTATAAAAATTCCACAAGCGAAAACAACTTGACAAAACACTAACATTATTTTAAACATCTTACTTCTCATTTTTATTCTCTCTTCCAGTTTGTTAAATAAATCAATTAATACAATATAATAATAAATAGAAAAAAAGGGGGAATTTTCTTTTTGAACCGATTAGGATCAATACACCCCCCTTTTTATCAAGTTTTTTTTATGTCCAAATGAACAAAAAGGGAAGACAACGGAAAAAAGACCTCAATTTCTGCCACTTTGTCAATCGATGGATCTAAACTGCTTGACTTCCTCTGAAGACTTTGCATATAATAAACATTATGTATAATTACCGGAACTTTTACCCCCCTTATACCCAAGGACAAGCATCGGGGGGGTGCGTGTTTGACTCTAAAAATTTTCAGTATGCTTGTAAAAGGAGTTTTGACAAATGAGTGATTGGGAGATGCTCACAGATAAAAATGCAGAAATGCTCACAGATGCACAAGACCTTAGAACAGAGTTTGTGAAGAAGTTAAGAATCTTTGAAACTGGCTTAGTGGATCCCGAAGATCGTAAATGGCAGTTAAAAGCCCACGAGGCTTATGATGTTCTTTCTGATCGTGAAAGACAAGTATTTAAACTTCGCCTTAGCCTAATGACTTTCCCCCACATTGCCCAGGGACTTGATATTTCTGTAAGTAGTGCCAAAACATATTGGCGAAGAGCTTTGATGAAGTGCGAACAGTTCTTGTAGTCTAAAAAGCAATTAGATGAACAACTAAAATAAAGGGGGAATCATGCCAAAAGGAATCGGATATGGTAAAAAAAAGAAAAAAATGAAAAAAAAGAAAAAAAAGATGATTAGAGGAAGAAGATACTAGTGGCTAAGAATTTGAAAGGTGTTAGTCTTAAAGGATTGTCAAAAGTTCAAAAAAGACAAATGAGCAAACATAAAGTTCATCACACCAAAGCACATCTAAGAAGTATGGCAGCAGCAATGAGAAAAGGTAAAACCTTTAAACAAGCTCATACCTCTGCTATGAGAAAAATTGGAAAATGAACGTTACAAAAGTTACAGCACGAAACTTCATACCTAAAAAATTATTAGGAAAAAAGAAAAGTATTAAACAAAAACTCAAAAAGATAAAAATCAATGCCAAAAATTTTAAATATTGATCCAGAGAAAGTCGAAATGTTAGCTAGTTTCGGTTGTAGTACAATCGAGATTGCAAAATTCTTCCAATGTGATGAATCAACAATTCGTAAAAAGTATAAGTCAGAATTAGAATCTGGGAAAGAACAAATGAAAATCCGACTTAGACAACTTCAATGGAAACACGCATCATTAGGAAACACTGCATTATTAATATTTTTAGGAAAGCAATATCTTGGACAATCTGAAAAACAAGAAGTCGATTTCAGTGGAAACCTAGAAGCGATCTTAAAAGAGTGTGGATATGTGGACAACCCAATAGATGCTAAAGAAGATACTGAATAAAGAAAAGCTCTGGTCATTAATCGATTATGTTCCTACACAGAATCAATTAGATGTTCATGACTCTTGTGCTAGGTTTAGAGTAAATATTCAAGGTCGTAGATCAGGAAAGTCATTTTCTGCTGCAGCCGAAGCACTCCCATACTTACTTACCCCCAACACTAGGGGGTGGGTAGTTGCTCCTAATTATGAGTTATGTGATAAAGTTGCTCGTTTAATTAAGCAGTATGTAATTCTGGATTTAAAACTACCTATTGCAGCCAAAAAAGAAATATCCGGACAAATCTATTACTTAAAATTATTAGGACTGAATAGCGAATTGTGGATTAAGTCTTGTGATAACCCAGATTCCTTAGTGGGGGAGGGGCTTGACTGGATGATTATTGATGAGGCAGCTAGGGTAAAACAAATTGTCTGGGAACAATATTTAAGACCAACATTATCAGACAGAGAGGGGTGGTGCTTATTTACCACTACACCTTTAGGATATAATTGGATTTATGATTTATATGTACGAGGACAACAAAAAGAATATCAAGACTGGGACTCCTGGCAACATCCATCTTGGGAATCTCCATACTTTAAGGAAACAATGGATGAACTTAAAAAGACACTTACAAAAGAAACATTGGCTCAAGAGTTTGGAGCAGAGTTTACTTCATTTGCAGGTAAGGTATATGATTTTGATCGTAGGGTTCATATCGGTAATTACAAATACAATCCCGATTTACCTACTTACTGTTCTATTGACTTTGGTTTTAGGATGCCTTGTGTGAATTGGTTTCAAATAGAAACAGCAGATAATGAAGACGAATTAGACACCATTTATGTGATTGATGAAATTTGTCACGAAGAAAATATTAAGACAGAAGACTTAGCAAAAATGATTTTAAATAAACCTTATGATGTCAGAAGATACTTCTGTGATCCTGCAGGGGGGGGAGTTCAAGCACAAAGTGGTATTGGAGATATAGAAATTTTTAGAAGACATGGTATTAATGTTCAATACAAAAGAGATAGAATTTCTCGTAACATCGCAAATGGTGTTGCTCATGTTAGAAGTTGGTTTGAAGATGCCGATGGAGATCCTCATATCTTCTATGATGAGGGTTGTAAATCCAGTATTGAAAGTATTGAGAATTATAGATACCCAGAAAAGAAATCAGATCAACGATTAAAAGAAGAACCTTTAAAAGATGGTAGAAATGACCACCACGCAGATACTCTAAGATATTTTATAGTAAACCTTTACCCTATTAAACAGAACAAGGCAGGAACGATACAATGGTAATAACAAAAGATGTAGCAACAGAAAATATTATAAATGCTCTTTCAGAACACTTTAGTTATATAGAAACTGAAAGACATAAAGAGATTGATAAATTATTAGATTTTTATGAGGGTATAAATACTGATGAATATGTAAAATCATATTTTGGAAGTGAAACACTTGCACAGATTCCAGTATTTAATCAAAACTTAACTCGAAGAGTAATTAAAGCTCGTTCGATGACTTATAAAAGACCTCCAGTAATGTCTGTTGATTCTAGGTATGAAGATTATGTTAATGTGCATGATTTAAATGCCAAAAGAAGACAACTTGAATCATTAACCTATTTGTTAGGATGTATGGCTTTTCGTTGTAGATGGGATGAAACTACACAAAAAGTAGAATACGAAAATTTAACACATTTTGAACCTTTGTTTTTGCCTTACGAAGATAAGCCTTTTGGTATTGCTTATTTCGTTCCTAGTTATGGATATTCTTCTGACGAATCACAAGATATGATGGTAGTTTGGACAGAAGATAGACCTGGGTATGAGGGAAGACATTTTGGCATCATAGATGGAAACAAAGTATCTTTCAATGATGGCGACTTAAATCCTTATGGAATTGTGCCAGTAGTATACACCCATCGCTATCCCCCACTTCGTGGACAGTTTTATTCTGCCAATGCCGGGGATGTTGTTTCTGCAGACTTGCACACCTCAATAGCAATGACTGAATTAGCACTATGTTTAAGATTTGGTGCTATTGGTATTCGCTATGTAACTGGGGTGGATGATGCCAGTAGAATTGAATTAGGTGTAGATAAATTATTATATCTACCGGAGGGGGCTAATTTCGGTATTACCGGACCTAGTGCTTCTATTAGTCAAATTATTGATGGTATTAAATTCTATGTTTCTGCAACATTATCCAATAATCATTTAAGAATTAAATGGGCAGACTCACATGGTAATGCACCTAGTGGTAGTGCGCTTCGTATACAAGAGATTGAAAATATGGAAGAACGTATTGCTACTACTGAAGACACTTATCGTGTATTTGAAAAGAAACGATATGAAATTGACAAAAGAATTATTGAAGTTCAAACCAATGTCAATTTAAATGACGACTATTCAGTTGATTTTGTAGAACCTAAGATGTACTTAGATCCTCAAGAAGAAATTAATTACTGGAGTTGGAAGTTTGACCAAGGATTAGATAATAAACAGAATTGGTATAAATACAACAATCCAGATATGAGTGATGAACAAATTGAGAAGATGGTTAAAGAAAACGAAGTTGAACAACCAGAACCACAAAATCCATTACTAAATAGACTGAGATCATAATGCCTATACAAGATACCATTACTCAAGCTCAAGAAGAGTTTGTAGAATCTTACGATACTGCTATCGATACATTTATTGAGCAATCTGCCTTAGTTGAAGAAGAACAAGTAGATCCATTGACTGTGCTAGGGGGGGTAATTATTGCAGATTATTGGTTGCAAGACTTATTAATGGCTAACGCAATAAATCAATATATGTTCCGAATTGATTCTGTTTTAGATGATTTAATTTTATATGGCAATGTTAATGAATTACAATTACAATCTTTTAGACTTGCTCACGAACAATTAATTGCTAACTACACACTCTCATTAGGAGAAAAAGTAAAGTTAGAAGTAATTCGTGGTATCGCTAGTGGTTTTTCTGCTACTCAAACAAAACAACTTATAGAACGAAACTATTTTTTAAGAGCTAGTTCAGTAACTACGTTTATTCAAACTCAAATAGCAGATTATGCGAATTTAGTAACACAAACTATGTCAAGAGATATGCCAGGAGATACAGAATATGTTTTTGTGAACCCACTAGATGATAAAACTAGACATCTATGTGTAAAAATGGTTTCTTTTGGTAAAATGACAAAAAAAGAAATAGAGGCTAACTTCCCAGGTGCTTTCTTTGATCGTGGTGGTCCTAACTGTAGAGGGTATTGGGAGATAGCAAATAACATAGATGGAAATGATCAAGATAATGCCAAAAAACGATTTGATGGTTTACAAGCAAGGTATAAATCAAAAAATCGTGCTTTAAACATAAAAACACAACAAGAGTACTACGAAAGCAGGAAAGATGGCTAGTAAATACGTAAAATTATTCCCATCTCGTAAACAAAATCAACAAACTGCACAGAAAGCTGCAGAAAGTCATAGAGATATATTGTTTAGTCAAAGAAATGTTTTTGGTAAGAGAACAGCAAAGTTATCAGACAATTATAAGAAGAGAAAGAAGAGAAAAAGACCTAATGCACCCGACAGAGCAGATTTTTTTCACACCGGTAATATGTATAAAAGTTTTAGGGCAGAGGGAAGAGTTACTTCCAAGACGAAAGTCGCTTATGCTTTAGATTCTTACTTGAAATTAGAGGACCTACCAGTAGGACTTAGTAAAGGAAAAAATTATCAATATGCTTTAGAAAAAGGTAAAAAACAGATACCAACTAAAACTTTTGACTTAATTGTAAACGATTTAAGCAAGAATATGAAAGGTAATTTAGGCGAAGTTTTAAAAAGAAAAAGAGATTTTAAGATTACATTAACAATATAAAGGAGTAATAATGTCAGAAGACACTACACTCGACCAGAATATGGTCACAGAAACAGAGTCAGAGCCGACTCAAGAAACCCCATCATCAGATAACATTGGTAGTTTAGTATATGAAGCCAAAAAGCATCGTCAAGAGAAAGCGAAACTTCGTGAAGAATTGAACGATCTTAAGGCTACAATTAAGGCATCCGATGAAGCAAAGCTCGTAGAACAAGAAAAATATAAAGAGCTTTCAGAAAGCCTATCTCAGGAACGAGATACTTACAAGGCAAAAGCTGATGAGTTTGATAGTTTTCAACAAGAGTTTAGGTCGAACCTTTTAGAAAACTTGTCAGATGATCAAAAAGTGATTGCAGAGGATCTATCTTTATCTAAATTACAAAAATTTGTTGATTTAAATAAAGTTCAGAAACCAGTTGCAACACAAGAAAGTAGTTCTACAAAAATGGCTTTAGAAAAAGATGCTTGGAAAGATATGGATCAATCCGATCGCAGAAAAAACTGGAGTACCATTGTAGAAACTTATAAAAACAAATCATAATTTTGGAGATGAAATAAAATGGCTAATGTAACAACAACAACTGCAGCAAATTTTATTCCCGAAATGTGGCGTGACGCCATCTTAGATTATGCTGAAAGACAATTTCAGATTAGAAATCAAGTTCTTGACTTCTCATCTATGTTGTCAGGTGGAGGGGACATCTTAAATATCCCTAAAGTAGCAGAAGAAACTGCTGCAGCTAAGTCTGCAGACAGTGCTGTTACTTACTCAGCAAATACAGATGGGGTTATCCAATTATCTGTAGATCAACACCACTATGAAGCGAAAAGAATCGAGGACATCGTAAGAGTTCAAGAATCTGCTGACTTATTTAATGCTTATGCTCGTTCAATGGGTTATGCTTTAAGTAAAAAAGTAGAAAACTACATCGCTTTATTACTTCAAACTGCTAGTGCAAATGATGTTGCTCTTTCAACTGACAACACTTTTACCACTGCTTTGGTTAGAAGTGGTCTACAAAAACTATTGGATGCTAACTATGACTATACAGATGGAGACACTTTCTTCTATTGTTCTCCTGCTGCTTATATGTCATTACTTTCTTTAGGCGACTTTACAGAAGCTCAAAAGAGAGGAGATAGCGAAAACCCACTAGCTACTGGTCAAATCATAAATGCTTATGGTATGCCAGTATATGTGTCCACAGATTGGGATGATGATGGAGGATCTGGCGATGAAACTGCTACTATCTTTAACAGAAATAGTGTTTACTTCGCACAACAGTTAGCTCCTAGAGTTCAGTCCGAGTATCAAGTCGATTATCTAGCTACTGCAGTAGTAGCAGATGTTTTATTTGGTGCTGCACTATCTCATGCTGCTGATAGCGCATCTTTGCCGATTGTTAATTTCAACAACGCATAATAATGTAGGGGGGTTCATTGGATCCCCCTATCTTATCAAAAAGGAATAATATGCCCATATATGAATATATCGCACAATGCGATTGCAAAAAAAGAATTGAAACTGTAATGAGTGTCAAAAATAGAAACAATCCTATACAACATAACTGTAATGATTGTGATAAAGAAGTAGAGGCTCATAGAGTTTTTAGCAAACCTTTAATACTTTCTGATGACATAGGTCGTGGATTTAAAAGGATGAAAGATACAGACTTGTATAAAGAATTGGATATGGAGTAGTGTCATCTTATTGTCTATTCTATAGATATGGCAAACTATACATCAGCACACACAGGAACAGAAATAGATAGTAATATTACTAAAGTAAAAGACAGTGGTGTTACAGAAAATGATCTGTCGAAACTTAATAGTGTTACTGCTACTGCATCAGAGTTAAATCAATTAGATGATAAAACTGTAGGCGGTTCAAACAATGATGATATTGTAGATGTTGGTTCTAGTCAATCTTTAACTAATAAAACCCTTGAGGGTGGAACATATACATAGGATAGATTATGGCAAATACAGTCCAAATTAAAAGACATAGTAGCAATACAAATACTGGCGCACCTAGTTCATTAGCTAATGGAGAGTTAGCATTAAATCAGGCAGATAAAAAATTATATGTCGGTAGACATAATAATAGTAGTGTTGAGGTATTTCACTTACCTACATTACAAGATATTACTTATGGTAATGGTATCAGTGGTACAGTTGCTTCTGGTTCAGATGACAATTCTTCAACTTTAGCAGTTGATCTTACTGATAGTAATATTTTTGCTTCTACAAGTGCAAAAGGTATTGCTTCTTTTTCAAGTAATAACTTTAGTGTGTCTAGTGGTGCAGTAACTATTAAAGATGGTGGTGTTGTCACAGCAGAAATCGCAGATGATGCGATTACTGGTGCAAAAATAGCAGATGATGCTATTGATAGCGAACACTATACTGATGGTTCTATAGACACTGCACATATTGCAGATTCACAAGTTACTCTTGCTAAATTAGCATCCAACTCAGTTAATTCTTCAAAAATAGTTGATGGATCTATTGCTACTGCAGATATTGCAAACGATGCTATTACTGCAGCTAAGATTGTAGATAATATTGCATTAGCAGGTAATTGTAGTACAACCGGTAATTTTGAAGTAGGTGGAAATCTTACAGTTTCTGGAACAACTAGTACAGTAAATTCTACAGTTGTTACTATAGATGATCCTATCTTTACACTTGGTGGAGATTCTGCTCCAGGAAGTGATGATAATAAAGATAGAGGTATTGAGTTTAGATACCACACTGGTAGTGCTGCTAAAGTAGGATTTTTCGGATTTGATGATAGTACTGGAAAATTTACGTTTATTGCAGATGCTTCTAATTCAAGCGAAGTCTTCTCTGGAAGCGCCGGACCAGTTGCATTTGGTGCAATTACTGGTACTACTTGCACTTTGACCGGTGCATTAGATGGTGCTACTATTGATGGTGGAACTTACTAAATTAGGAGATACTTATGGCAAATACTATCAAAATCAAGTCAGGTAGTGGTACACCTACTACTAGTGATATTGTTGATAAAGAATTAGCATTTGATCGAGGTGCAAACAAACTATACATTAATGACAATGGATCTATTGTCGATCTT
>TARA_R100001480_G_scaffold35769_4_pt1 | contig 32589 bp, 28 predicted proteins | sample TARA_R100001480 | Tara Oceans TARA_R100001480 (sample SAMEA2622212) | marine metagenome | biome: marine biome (ENVO:00000447); feature: mesopelagic zone (ENVO:00000213) & marine oxygen minimum zone (ENVO:01000065); material: "saline water (ENVO:00002010), including plankton... | reverse complement strand
GGTACAGATACCACGCATAGCACGTACTGTACCATTCGGATATAAGTTAAATGAAGAAGACCCTGACATTCTTGACCCCATACCAACAGAGTTAGATTTATTAGAAAAAGCTAGACAACACGTAAATCAATACAGCTACCGTGAAGTAGCAAACTGGTTGAGTACAAATAGCGATAGATACATATCACACGTAGGATTAAGGAAACGGTTACAGAATGAGCGACAGCGTAAGAACAAAGTTGCAAGCATCCGCAAATGGGCAGAATATGCGGAAACGGCAATCGCCAAAGCGAAAGCCCTTGAAGAAGAAAGAACAGGCGCAAAAGCCTAAAATAATTGAAGATGTTTCATATGAAACAGAGTTTGAAGAAGAACACGCTAATGTGTTATTTAAGCCAAATGAAGGTCCTCAAACAGATTTTCTAGCGGCTAGTGAGCGTGAAGTATTATATGGTGGTTCGGCAGGGGGTGGTAAATCCTATGCCATGTTAGCTGACCCACTGCGATACATGGGGCATCCAGCATTTAGTGGATTGCTGTTACGACATACAACAGAAGAACTTCGTGAACTTATTTTTAAATCACAAGAGTTGTATCCACAAATATGGTCAGGCATAAAATGGTCTGAACGAAAAATGCAGTGGACAGCACCATCTGGAGCGAGATTGTGGATGTCATACCTTGACAGAGATGAAGATGTCCTGCGTTATCAGGGTCTAGCATTTAGCTGGATTGGCTTTGACGAGTTAACACAATGGCAATCTCCATACGCATGGAACTATATGCGCTCTCGTCTTAGGTCCACTGCCCCTGATTTGCCTATCTTTATGAGGGCAACAACAAACCCGGGTGGAAGAGGTCATCATTGGGTTAAGAAAATGTTCATAGACCCAGCACCATACGGAAAGGCATTTGATGCGACAGATATTGAAACAGGTGAAATTCTCAAGTATCCAGCAGGGCATAGCAGGGCTGGGCGACCGCTTTTCAAGAGGCGGTTTATACCTGCTAGGTTATCTGATAACCCCTATCTCTCAGATGCTGGAGACTACGAAGCCATGCTCCTGTCGTTGCCAGAGCAACAACGAAGACAACTCTTGGATGGGGATTGGGACATTAAAGAAGGTGCGGCATTTACTGAGTTTAATCGTGATGTTCATGTTGTTGAACCTTTTAATATTCCTAACAATTGGGTTAAGTTCAGAGCATGTGACTATGGGTATGGGTCTTACAGTGCTGTTGTATGGTTTGCTGTCAGTCCGTCTGAACAACTCATTGTGTACAGGGAACTGTACGTGTCAAAAGTCTTAGCTACAGACTTAGCTGATATGATACTAGAGTTAGAGGCTGAAGATGGCAATATTAAGTATGGTGTGCTTGATAGTTCTCTTTGGCATAAGCGTGGCGATACTGGTCCTAGCCTTGCAGAGCAAATGATACAGAAGGGTTGCAGATGGCGACCATCAGACAGAAGCAGAGGTAGCCGTGTTTCTGGTAAGAATGAAATACATAGACGACTACAGATTGATGAATTTACAGAAGAGCCTAGACTTGTTTTCTTTAGTAGTTGCACAGACATTATCTCACAATTGCCTTCATTGCCGTTGGATAAGAAAAATCCAGAGGATATTGACACGAAAGCAGAAGACCATTTGTATGATGCGTTGCGATACGGAATAATGTCACGACCTAGATTTAGTATATTTGACTACGACCCAATGGGTAGACCTAACGGTGGTATGCCAGTAGCAGATTCAACCTTTGGATATTAAGGATTAAAAAATGGCTGAAGATGAAAATGTAATGATTGAAGCAGATTCTATATCTTTAGAAGATGTAGAGGATAGCACAACTGAAGATGCTGATGTATCTTCCATAATACCATTTATTCACGAAAGATTTAAAAGAGCAGAAGACTATCGTTATCAAGATGAACAACGCTGGTTAAAAGCCTATAGAAACTATAGAGGACTATACGGACCAGATGTTCAGTTTACTGAATCGGAGAAGTCACGTGTTTTTATTAAAGTTACAAAAACAAAAACTCTTGCGGCATATGGGCAAATTGTTGATGTACTGTTTGCTAATAATAAGTTTCCTGTTTCTGTTGAACCTACTGAGTTACCAGAAGGAGTTGTCGCAGACGTACACTTTGACCCCAAAGAACCAGAACAGTTGCGTGGTGATACTTCCCTAAGTAGTCCATATGGTTTTTCAGGAGATGGTAAGGATTTACCTGCAGGTGCTACAGAAAAGTCTCTTCAAGAAATGTTAGGTCCTTTAACGGAGAAATTAGAGGGTATAGAGGGGCTTAAAGAAGGAGCAGGTGCTACACCTACCTCTGTTACCTTTAGCCCAGCCATGATAGCCGCAAAGAAGATGCAGAAGAAAATACACGACCAGCTAGAAGAATCAAGTGCTAGTAAACATCTTCGTAGCACAGCATTTGAGATGGCTTTATTTGGAACAGGTGTAATGAAAGGACCTTTTGCTGTAGATAAAGAATATCCTAATTGGGATGAGGATGGTGAATATGACCCACAGTTTAAAACAATGCCCCAAGTTTCACACGTTTCTGTCTGGAATTTTTACCCTGACCCTGATGCCAATAATATGGATGAAGCACAGTATGTCATTGAACGACATAAGATGTCAAGGTCGCAACTTCGGAATCTCAAGAAAAGACCGATGTTCAGAGACACAGTTATAGATGAAGTCATACAGCTAGGAGAAAACTATACTAAAGAATATTGGGAAGATGACTTATCTGATTATGCACCAGAACACGGAGTAGAACGCTTTGATGTATTAGAATACTGGGGTATGGTAGATACAGAAATGCTCGAAGAAGCAGAGATTAATATTCCAGATGAACTAAAAACTTTTGATGAATTACAGGCAAACGTATGGGTATGTAATGGTAAACTCATACGAATGGTTCTTAATCCATTTAAACCTGCAAAGATACCTTATCATTCTGCACCCTATGAGTTAAACCCATACTCATTCTTTGGTGTAGGTATTGCTGAAAACATGGATGATACACAGACTTTGATGAATGGCTTTATGCGTATGGCTGTTGATAATGCTGTATTATCTGGTAATTTAATTGTAGAGGTAGATGAAACAAACCTAGTGCCGGGTCAAGACTTATCCTTATATCCGGGAAAGGTGTTCCGCAGACAAGGTGGCGCACCGGGACAAGCGATATTTGGTACAAAGTTCCCGAATGTGTCTAGTGAGAACATGATGCTATTTGATAAAGCACGTGTACTTGCAGATGAAAGCACAGGCTTCCCATCATTTGCTCATGGGCAAACAGGTGTATCAGGAGTAGGTAGAACTGCTTCTGGTATTTCTATGCTAATGGGTGCGGCTCAAGGAAGCACTAAGACTGTTATTAAGAATGTAGATGATTATCTATTACGACCGTTAGGAGAAGGGTTGTTTAGATTTAACATGCAGTTTGATTTTGACCCAGATATTAAAGGAGACTTAGAAGTACGAGCTAGAGGTACAGAAAGTCTCATGGCTAATGAAGTACGTAGTCAAAGACTTATGCAATTCCTACAGGTAGCAAGTAATCCAGCACTTGCACCATTTGCGAAGTTCCAATATATTATTCGTGAGATTGCAAAGTCTATGGAGTTAGACCCCGACAAAGTTACCAACAATATGAATGAAGCCGCTATTCAAGCAGAGTTGATGAAAGGCTTTCAACAAGAACAACCACAAGAACCAGAGGGCGCACCTGCAGGAGCAGATGCAATGGATACCAGTGGAGCAGGTGGCGGTAACATAGGTGTTGGACAAGCACCAGTGCCGGGAGAACAAGGATTTACAGGAAATGAACAAGGGGCAAATACTCAGCAAGCTCAAGCCGTTGGTCAACAACAACAACCAGTGGGAAGCGTTCAGTAATTATATAGATGCTACTATAGAAGTACATCAAAATGTACTAGAACAAACTTCTGACACAGTTTTAGTACACAGACAACAAGGCGCAATATCAGCATTAAGAAAACTTAAATATCTTAGGGATGAAGTAAATGGCTGAAAAAGTAGGTCAGAAAACTAATAAAAAATCTAATGCAGGAAAAACTATATATAAAACTCCTAAAGGTGAAATGGTTTCTGAAAAATCTGTTACTATTAAATTTGGAGAAAATGCTTATGTAAATGCTCCTTCAATACATAATGGTATAAAATATACTGAAGATGAAATTCGTCAGATGTTACTTGATGGTAAAGTTAAACCTACGAGCAGACATGATACATTAGAAGAAGCGGTTCAAGAGGCAGAAAAAAGAAGTTCTACGTTAATGGCAGAAGGTGGAGTACCCATGAAAAAACAAATGGAACTATTTGACGATGGTGGTTTAATGGAAGAAGGTGGCACAACAGACCCTGTATCAGGTAATGATGTGCCAGTAGGTTCTACACAAGAAGAAGTTCGTGATGATATACCAGCACAGTTAAGTGAAGGTGAGTTTGTATTTCCTGCTGATGTAGTGCGATACATTGGTCTTGAAAAACTTATGCAGATGAGACAAGAAGCTAAAACAGGTTTGTCTATGATGGATAAGATGGGTCAAATGGGTAATGGTGATGAAGCTGTTATACCAGATGATATACCTTTTGAATTATCAGACCTTGACATAGAAGATGATATGGAGTATAATGTAGGTGGTTATGTACCACCACAACAAAGTTTTGTACCATCTGCAGTTACAACACCACAACCTGCTACAGTACCACAACCTATAGCATCACCTGTTGAGTATGTTAGACCGCAACAAACAACTACTCCAACACAACCTGACTATTCTAATTTAAGTTTTGAACAAGTTATGACTGCACCTCAAGCTCCACGTTTAGAAGAAATAATTAATCCAGAAACAGGTGAGCGTAGAACAATAAATTATATTCCGGGTGTAACTCAATTACCAGAAGGTTTTGTGTTAGCAAGTGAATATACTGCACCTGATAAAGATAAAGTATCTGTTGTACCTACTGTTGGTCAAGCACAAGTAAGACAAGATACTACAAGTGAACGTAGAAAAGATGAAGAACAAAGAAAACAATTTGAAGAAGCTAAGAATAGAAAAGATATAATAGCTGAAATGTTTGGAGAAGATTATCTAACAGGTCGTAGTGCTAAACCTTTTAGTGATATAACAGGCAACTTAGAGCCGGGAACAGTTACAACAGGTGGTTATCTTGTTGGTGATAATGGTGAATTGTTAAATCCAGAGACAGGACAACAAGAGTTTTTTGGTACAGATGGTATAAAGTTTGCTGTTAATCCTAAAGATAAACCACCGTTAGATACTTCTAAAGAAGGCGGTGTTAATAGAAGATTTTTATTAGCAACAATGCAACGAGAGGGTGTAGAAAGATTTTCTAAGATTACACCTGAACAAAGAGCAAGGGAAAAGGATACAGCAGAAAAAGCATTTGCGTCATCTATACAAAGTGATGTTTTAAAAGAAATGAAAAATGTAAATAAAAAACCTATCTCTAACAAATTAACTGCAGAGCAGAGAAAAAGAGAACAAGAAAAAAGAGCAGATGCAAGAGAGCGACAACGAGAAAGATTAAAAGCCGCACAAGAAAGAGCAAGAGAACGAGCAAAAACTAAAGTAGACCCAACAGGTGCTTATGGTGCAGGTATTGCAAAAGGTGGTTTGCTTTCTAAACAAAAAGCTAAACCTAAACAGATGAGGTCAGGTGGATTAGCCTCTAAAAATTAATCCACATTAACTGGCTACCTAACTCCCCACCCGACAGTGGCTACGGTTAGCCCCAGCATAGGAGACATAATATGTCAGACACAATCATGGCAGAAGAAATGAAGCCACAAGAAAAGAAAGCATTTGTAACTAAACCTTATTCAAGAGAAGAAAAAATAAAAAAGGATGAGGAAGAATTAGAACAATTAATTAAAGAACAAAAGGGTGAAGTAGAAGAAACTAAACCTGAAGAGCCTGAACCTGCTAGTGCAGAAGAAAAAACTTTTAAGAAAAGATATTCTGACTTACGTAGACATCAGCAAAAACAAGCAGAAGAATTTAAAGTAGAGATAGATAAGTTAAAAGCACAGCTATCTGAAGCTACAAGAAAAGAAATAAAACTGCCTAAGTCAGATGATGATATAGAAAAGTGGGCGGCAGATTATCCAGATGTTGCCGCAATCATAGAAACTATTGCTCTAAAAAAAGCTAGAGAACAATCTCAACAGCTAGAAGACCAAGTTAAAGTAATTAATGAAATGCAACTTTCTGCTACAAAAGAAAAAGCAGAGGTTGAATTAATGAGACTACATCCTGACTTTGGTGAGATTAGAGATAGTGATGATTTTCACGAATGGGCAGACGAACAACCTAAATGGGTTCAGGAGGCACTATACGAGAATGATAATGATGCAAGGTCAGCGGCACGAGCTATTGATTTATACAAATCAGATAGAAATATTGGCAAAGAAAAAAAGAGCAAAAATGATAAAAGTGTTGCTGAAGCGGTTAATACGAAAAATACAAGGACAAAGCCCCAAGAGAATGAGGCTAGTTCTTATTTAAAAGAATCCGAGGTTCAAAGAATGTCGGCACAAGAATATGAAAAGAAGTCAGATGAAATAATGGAAGCAATCCGTTCTGGCAAATTCATATATGATATATCTGGTTCTGCCAGATAATCAGTTGACAAATAGATATTTATGAATATAACTATAGTCAACAGTGTAAGTTGTCTAGCTAACTACTTGCACAATTAATCAGCAAACGAACAAATCTTCGGATTACCTGAAGCAGTTAGCCTGACCCGTACAGTCACACCTAACCTAATCAGCCTCTAAATTTTGTGAGTTTGTATCTGTAACAATGCTATAACATAGGAGAATAATCATGGCATTTACTACTGCTAGTGGTTATGGTAATCTTCCTAACGGCAATTTTAGCCCTATTATTTACAGCAAACAGGTACAACTTGCCTTCCGCAAGTCTGCCGTTGCTGAAGCAATCACTAACTCCGATTACTTTGGAGAGATTGCACAAATGGGTGATTCTGTTAAGATTATCAAAGAACCCGAAATCTCCGTTAAGGAATACGCTCGTGGTACAACAATAACACCACAAGACCTTGACGATGAAGACTTTTCATTAACCATCGACAAAGCTAACTACTTTGCATTTAAGGTTGATGATATCGAAGAAGCACATTCACATGTGAACTTCCAACAACTAGCATCAGACCGTGCGGCATATCGTTTGGCTGACCAGTTTGACCAAGAGGTTCTTGGTTACTTGTCAGGTTTTAAACAGTCTGCAATTCACGGTACACCTAATGCTGTTAACACAAGCGTTAATGGTTCAAAGGCTGTCACGTCTGCATCTAGCGGTGCAAACTTAGTTGGTGCAGAACTTTTAGCTTCCATGTCTTTGGACGCATCTGACTTCACACAAACCGATGGCACTGCAGGTACTGCAAATCAGTCAATTGGTCTTGAGCCTCGTGCTGGTGGAGCAACTGCGGCTAAGAGTGGTACAACAGGTAATGCGTTTCCATTGCAAGTTATTGCGCGTATGGCACGTTTACTTGACCAACAAAACGTGGACACTCAAGGACGTTGGCTTGTTCTTGACCCAGTATTTATTGAAATCTTGAAAGACGAAGATTCACGTCTTCTAAATTCAGACTTCGGTGGTTCTGGACTTCAGAATGGTCTTGTTTTAAATAACCTTCACGGTTTCCAAATCTATCAGTCTAACAACCTACCGTCACTAGGCACAGGTCCTTCGACAACAGGTGGTTCTAATGCTAGTAACATGGGCATAATCGTGGCTGGTCATACTTCTGCTATTGCTACTGCAGAGCAGATTAATAAGACTGAAACCTACCGTGACCCTGACAGCTTTGCTGACATTGTTCGTGGTATGCACCTATACGGTAGAAAGATACTTCGTCCTGAAGCAATCGTAACTGCCGCATACAACTTAGCGTAAGGAGGATTGAAAAATGGCATTAGGCGATAATACTCTCCAAGCAGCACGTGGCAATTCGCAACGTGGTCGCAATCCTTACTTTGTTCAAACGGAATTAGATTTTGCTACTGCATTATCAGACAAGGAAACTGCTCTTGCCGCAGGAGATGTAATTCCAGTTATTGCTGTCAAAAAAGGCACAATGATTTTGAACGTAGGTGTTGAGACTGTTACTGCTACTTCAGCAGGAACATCCACAATCGATGTAGGTACAGGCGTTGACCCTGACTGTTTTGTAGATGGTTACAACAACGCATCTGGTACAGCCGCAGGTACTGTTTCACAGAACCCTGCCGCTTATCAACCCATTATGTGTGTAGCGAATGACAACATCGATGTCACTCTAGCCACACAATCAAGCACAGCTTTGACTACTGGTAAAATCAGAGTCTGGGCAGTTTTGATGGATTGTACTGACCAAGGTAGTGATATGACTGCTCAAGAGGTTGATAGAGACACTCTTGCTTAACTTAACTAGGGGGCAGGGCAACTTGCCCCTTTCTTAACGACATAGGAGAAAAGAATGTCAGACGCAAAATCTAATTACTTAGAAAATAAAGTATTAGACCATTTCTTAGGAACTACTGAATCTAGTTTTGTAACACAGAAGTATCTTGCTTTGCATACTGCTGACCCTACAGATGCAGGTAGTGGAGCAGAGGTAGCAAACTCTAACAACTATTCTAGGCAAGCTATAAATTTTAATGCCGCATCAAGTGGTTCTGCCACTAGTAATGGTGCAGTAGAATTTACTGCTAACAGTAGTGGTGGTTTTGGAACAGTAACACATTTTGGTATATGGGATAGTGGCACTCATGGAGCAGGTAACTTAATATACTATGGTCAGCTTACTGCTTCAAAAACTATAGCGGCAAATGATACATTAAGATTTGCAGATACAAATATAACCATATCAGAAACCTAATATAGCAATAGCAGGGGCTTAGTAATATGGCTTTAGTAGTCGCTGACAGAGTGAAAGAAACCACTACTACAACTGGTACGGGTACATATACTCTTGCAGGTGCGGTTACTGGTTTTGAATCATTTGCATCCATAGGAAATGGAAATACAACTTATTACTGTTGTACGGACGGGAGTGATTTTGAGGTAGGTATAGGAACATATACCTCTTCAGGAACTACTCTCGCCCGTACAACTATTTTACAGTCCAGTAATTCTGATAGTGCCGTTAACTGGACTTCTGGCACACGAGATATTTTTGTAACACAACCTGCAGAAAAAGCAGTATATAAAGAAGCAAGTGAATACGTAGATGCATTTTTGTTATCTAGCAGTTATGGAAGTTCTTCTAATCCTGTAGAATTTAGCGTAGCTGTAGTAACAAAAACATCTGCACATCCATACTACGGAGATGGAAGCAGTCTAGGTTATGCTATAAATGGAATAGAATCACCTGCTTTAACATTATATGGTGTTGATAACGTAACATCTAATTCAGAGTATCATTATAGATTTACTCTTAGTTCAAGCGATATGTCAAGTCACCCATTTAGACTTTACTTAGATGCAGATAAAACAACAGCATATACAACAGGTGTTACAACAACAAGCACATATTTACAAATAGCAGTAACTGAAGATACTCCAAACATATTATATTATCAATGTTCTGCTCATGGTTATATGGGTAATCATGCTATTATTATTGGTTCTAATAAAATAAATCACTCAGAAGCACTCTTGACATTTCCTACAACTTCTGGTACACTTATAGGTACAGGAGATACAGGCACAGTTGCCACTGGTATGATAGCTGATGATGCTGTTAATGCTGATAAACTTGCTAATACTTCTGTTAGTGCAGGTAGTTATACTAATGCTAGTATTACTGTAGATGCACAAGGCAGACTTACTGCCGCAAGCACAGGTTCAGGTGGTGGCGGTGTAACAGTTCAAGAAGAAGGTAGCTCACTATCTACTACTGCTACTACACTTAATTTTGTAGGTAGTAATATAACAGCGTCAGGCACAGGTGCAACAAAAACTATTACAGTTAGCGGTGGCGGTAGTGGAACACCTATTACTATAAATACATATGAATACACAGCTACAGCTAATCAAACAACCTTTAGTGGTAGTGATGCTAATTCAGCTACACTATCTTATACAGTAGGAAATATATTTGTATATTTAAATGGGGTGCTATTAGTAGATACAGATGACTATACAGCTACTAATGGTACATCTGTAGTTTTAGCATCTGGTGCGGCTGTTAATGATAAAGTACAGATTGCTTCATTTTTTGGTAGTGCAGTTAAAAGTATTAATACACAGACAGGAACAACATATACCCCAGTTTTAACCGATGATGCTAAGTTAATAACTTTAAATAATGGTTCAGCAATTACACTTACAATACCGCCAAATTCTAGTGTAACGTATCCTGTTGGTACACAATTAGAATTTATTCAAATAGGGGCTGGGCAAGTAACAGTGGCAGGTGGTTCTGGTGTTACCGTTAATTCGACACCAACATTAAAACTTCGTACACAACACAGTCAAGCAAGTTGTATTAAAATTGCATCAGATACATGGCAGTTATTTGGAGATTTAGCAGCAAGCTAATGGAGATAAATTAATAGAATGACCGAATCACGTAATAGAGATTTAGCTACAAGTATAGGTGCGGCAGTTGCGTCTGACAACATTGCAACAGATGGTTCGCTTGCTATCAGTGGTGTTACTACATATACTAATCTATCTGACCTACCAAGTTCAGGTGTTAGTGCAGGTGACTTAGGATTTGTTACAGCAAACAATGGTTTGTACATTAGGGGTTCATCAGGTTGGTATGTAATAGCACTTATCAATACATCACCTACATATACTACATCTCCTAATTCATCTTATAGTTTAGCCACAGATGGTAGCACAGCAACTACAATCACAGTAGTAGCTACTGACCCTGAAGGTTTTACTATCACATATAGTGCTATAGCAGATAATAATTTTAATGGGCTTGCTACTGTAGCACAAGGTACAGGTAACAATACAAATGTATTTACAGTTACACCTAAAGCAGATGGTGTTGCTACAACTGAAAGCGGTACATTAACTTTTAGAGCATCTGATAGTGTTAATAATACAGATGTTGTTTCTACATTTACTTTAGTATTTAGTATACCTACTGAAAATAGTAAAAAAACTACATTTTTAATTAAAGCTAGTGGTAATGCTGGAACTAATAATACAGTTACCGATTCCTCTACTAGTAATCATACAATAAGTTTATTTAATGATGCTCATACTACTACTTTTACTCCTTATAAAAATGGGGGATATAGCACACTTTTAAATACGAATCAATCATATATTAGAACTGGTTCATCCGCTGATTTTGATATAGGTGGAACAGGTGATTGGTCATATGAAGGGTGGTTCTATGTTGCTCCATCTTACAGTTTCCAAAACGAAACTCGTGGATTTGGTTTAGGACCGTATTACAGTGATAGTAAATCTTTTGGTCTTATGCTCTATGATAATTCAAATAGTAACAAGATTACTGCTTATTGGCATGATGGTTCTATAGATAGACAATTAACATCTACACAATCTTTTAGAAAAGGTGAATGGCATCATCTGTGTGTTTCTAGAACAGGTACAAATATAGCAATATTTTATGATGGCAGTAGAATTGCTCATAATGGTAGTTATAGTGCCTCAATTAGTACAGGTAATACCTATGCATACATTGGTGCAACTGGAAATAGTTCAGAAGGATTTGAAGGATTTGTACGAGGAGTTAGATTTATTAATGGTTCTCATCCTAATAATGCGTCAAATACAACTATAGATGTTCCTTATGAAAATGTAACTGCTATAACAAATACTAAATTGTTATTAGGCGCACTACCTTATTTAAAAGATGAGTCAGGTCAAAATCAAACTTTCACATATAATGGCACTATTGAAAAAAATACATTCAGTCCTTTTGATACAGTAACTTACAATGCTAGTAAACACAAAGGTTCAGTATTTTTAGATGGTTCAGGTGATTACCTTTCGGCAGGAAGTAACAGTGATTTTGCATTTGGCACAGGTGATTTTACAATTGAATGTTGGGCATATCAAACAGTAGCTTCAAGCTATGCTATACTTTTTGCTGTAGGTTATGGAACAACTGGAATTGGCTCACATCTACGAAGCAATGGAGAGATTACGGTTAGTCGTCCGGGAACTGATATTGACCACACTTTTACTTCTGCCTATAATCCTTATGTAAATACTTGGCATCATTTAGCTCTTGTTAGAAACGGTACTACTCTTACCTATTATGTAAATGGTGTTTCTGTTGGAACTGCAACTAATAGTACTAATTATCAGGCAGGTAATTTTTATATAGGTATAGATGGAAATGCTACTTCATCTCCTTTTAAGGGTTATATAGCAGATTTGAGAGTTGTAAAAGGAACTGCTGTATATACAGGCGCATTTAATCCACCTTCAGCACCATTAACTGCTATAACAAATACTAAGTTTTTAATAAATCCATCTGCTTCAAAAATATTTGATGTTAGTAAAAATCATAGAGTAAGATTGGCTTCTACTACATCATCTACAACTAGAACAAAACATGCTTCTGCATCAATACGTCCAAATGCTTCAGCTTCGGGTCATGGTGTTTATTTTGATGACAAGGGAGATGATGCGGAAAGATTGTATTTTGGACGAAAAAATTTTACTATTGAATTTTGGTATTGGTTAGATAGCACTATAAATAGTAGTGAAAAAACTTTATTTGAAGTTAGTCCGGGCGGTTTTAACAACAATATTACGTGCCAACTTCGGTCAGGTTTTGGATTATTTGTATATATTACTGGTGGAAATATCAATTCTTCAATATCTGGATTTGATAGTTCTACTATGGGTTCAGCTAATAATAATATGTTAAGCACAGCTTGGACACATGTTGCCCTTACTCGTGTTTATGATAAAATATATTTATATTTAAATGGTACTTTAGTAGCTACAAAAAGCACTTCAGGAACTCAAGATATTAATACCACAGGTACTTTTGTAATTGCTGGTGGATATTCTAATGGTGCGGATGTTTACATAGAAGATTTTAGAGTAAGTTTAGACCATGTTAGATTACCACTAGATACTGTAGCAAAAACATTAACTGCAGATAGTAATACCTTTTTACTTGCCTGTCATGCCGCATCTTCTACAACTGTAAGTGGAAGTTGGTCAGTAGCTACTAATGGTACAGCACCTACTGTATATGACTTCGGACCTGCAGATGGTATGAAGTCAGTTTATTTTCCACAAAACTCAGACCAAGTACTCAAACTAACGCATACAGGTGCTTCTTCAGTTTACACAATGGGTAGTACAACTGGTGGTGCGGCTGATAACATGTCTATAGAATTTTGGTTCTGGTTAGACGAAGATGATTTTAGTGCTAACACACATATAATGAGTACTTATAACGCCTCCTCTAGTGCTGCAAATTTTCAAATAGGTTTTCAATCTAATAATCTAAGAATTAGAGGACACTCAACAAGTGGTAGTACTTATGATATAGCTATATCAAATCATGTGCATCCTAGAACATGGCATCATCTTTATTATTCAGAGGAATACCAAGGTGGAAATACTTTTAATTATAGTTCTTATATCGATGGTAAAATTATGGGTAATGGTACTCTTAGTAGTTCAACTGGGTATGATTTACAAGAATTTGGTTTAGGTGGACGTTGGGATAATAGTTATCCTTTTAGTGGTTACATCTCTAACTTTAGAATACAAAGAGGTACGGTTGCTCATGCAATTGCAGGAAATAAATTTACACCCCCAACTTCAGAACTATTAGGCTAGAATAATGACAGAAAGTAGAAACAGAGACATAGCAACAAGTGCTGGTCAAGCTGTTGCTAACGATATTATAGCTAGTGATGGTACATTAACAGGTGGTGTGGTAACTGCTTATACCAATGCTTCAGATATACCAGCATCAGCTAGTGTAGGTGATATGGCATACGTAACTAGCACAAATAAATTATTCTTCTGGCGAGGTGCATGGTATGGTATTGCTATAGGTGATGCAGTATGACGTTTTCTATTGCTCCTTTTTCTACTGCTCCGTTTTCTGCTGAAGCAGGTAGAATATTAACAGCAGATGCATCCGTATCAGGCGCAAGTGCAGTATCCTCAAGTGCTATAAGAATACAAACTTCTTCTGCATCAGTTTCAGGTCAAGGTGCAGTATCCTCAAGTGCTGTAAAAATACAACCTGCAAGTGCTAGTGTATCGGGTGTTGGTACAGAGGCAAGCACTGCGGTTGCTACATTAGATGCTAGAACTTCAATATCTGCAAATGGTTCATCGTCTTCTACAGCTACAGGTTTAAGACCGGGTGAGTCTGCAATATCTGGTTCAGCTAGTGTATCTGCTATTGCTGGTGTAAGAATAACAACAGATGCATCCGTATCAGGTGATAGTAGCGTAAGTTCTACGGCTGTAAGAGTACAACCTGCAGAAGCAAGTATAGCAGGTGATGGTAGTGTAAGTTCTACTGCTATAAAAGTAAGACCTGCAGAAGCAAGTGTATCAGGTGAGGCAACTACATCAGGTTCTGCTAATCAAAGATTTAAAGCTGAAGCAAATGTAACAGGTCAAAGCACAGCATCAAGCACTGCTGTAAAAGTGTTGTTAGGTGAGGCTTCAGTAACAGGTAGTGCTACTGCTCAAGGTTTAGTTGGACAAGAGGCAGATGCTTCTGTTTCAGGGTCAGCAAGTGCATCTAGTATAGCTGGTAGACGTACTTTAGGTGCAGGAAGCATTTTAGGTGACGGTACTGCATCAGGTACAGCTAATCAGACATTTGATTCTTCAGCTAGTGCATCTGGTTCAGCATCTATTAGTGTTAGTACATCTGATATTGAAATTGCTAGTGCTTCTGTTAGTGGTGCAACAACTGTATCAGCAGTAGCAGATAAGTTAAAAGATGTTAGTAGTTCAATAACAGGTCAAAGTGCTACCTCTAGTTCTGCAGTTAAAGTTTTTAATGCTGATATTACTAGTTCAGGTTCAAGCGCAGTAGCTAATACACCTGCACATATAAATGCTGTCGATAGCAGTATATCAGGTTCAGCATCAGTTATAGCAATACCTTCTATAAGAGTATTAGCTAGTGGTTCTATATCAGGTGATGCTAATGCAACAACTGAATCTCGTGTAGTTAAAATAGTATCTGTTTCAGCTACAGGAAATGCTTCTACTTCTAGTGATGATACTATAAAAATAAATTATCTATCATTACGCGATTTATTTACTAGAGATAGAGTTGTATATGTACAAGCGAGACTTGATGCAAGACCTGAAGATAGAAGAGTATTTATACTTTCACAGAATAGAGTTGTTAGAATACCACCAACATTTGATAGACTTAGCGCACAAAGACGTGTGCGTATTAGATAAATAAGGAGATAGAAATGTCGTCTTTTAGGTTTCCTAATAAAGACCCAGATGAAACATTAGACTACAGTGTAGATTGGAGTAGGTTTTTACGACAGGGTACAAGTATATCTCAAGTCATTTGGTTTATTATTAATGAAAACGGTGTTAAAACACGTTTTGATGCAGGAGATACCGTTAATGGATTAACAACCACAGCACAAAATATTTCTTCAGATGGTACAGTTGCAACTATATTTTTATCTGCAGGAACTGTACATACTCAATACAAATTATTTTGTAGTATGACAGATACTAGAGCAATTTCAGCAGAACGAGTAATAAAACTTATGATAAAAGAGCAATAAAATGGCATATGATTTTTTAGGATTAGTTAATCAAATAAACAGAAGATTAAATGAAGTAGAATTAACTTCTTCTAATTTTGCTACTGCATCAGGTTTTTATGCACAAGCAAAAGATGCAGTTAATCATTCAGTAAGAGATATAAATCAACAACAATATAATTATCCTTTTAATCACGTAGAAGAAGAAGAAACAGTAACTGCAAATGTAATGCGTTATGATTTTCCTGATACGTTAAAAACAGTGGCTATGGATACATTTAGAATTAAAAAGGATACAACGCTTGATATTGAAACAAGAAAATTAAAAGTAATAGATTATGAAGAATACCTTAATAAATATATAGAATATGAATATGATAATTCAAAATCAGCTAAACCACAATATGTATTTAGAACACCTGATTTTAGATATGGTTTAATACCTGCTCCTGATAAAGCATATACTATAATATATGAATATTATCAATTTCCTACAGATTTAGAACTGCATGATGATGTGCCAACAATACCTGAAAGATTTGCTCACGTTATTTTAGATGGAGCAATGTTTTATGCATATTTATTTAGAGAAAATACACAAGATGCAATGGTAGCTAAAGAAAAATTTAATGAAGGTATAGAGAATATGAGAAGTTTATTAGTAAATAGATTTGAATATGTTCGTTCTGGTATGATTATAAATAATACAGGTAATACTAGTTTAGGTAATGCAAGAACCACTGACGGTGCTGCGTTTGATTAGACTTGACAAAATCAATAATTTACATATAACTATATAAGGTACATTATGGCAGACGCATGGAGAACATATCCAATAGAGTTAGCAGGTGGGTTAATAACCAATCTTAGTCCTTTACAGCAAGGTATAAATGCCATAGGAACTGCTACACTTCTACGTAACTTTGAACCCTCTATTGAAGGTGGTTATAGAAGAATACAAGGATATTCTAAGTTTGATAGTAATACAATTGCAGGAACAAATACAGGTGGTAGCCCAGATATAATTAGAGGTGTAGTTCGTTATGCAGGTTTTGTGATTGCGGCTAGAACAACACACCTATATCGCTCATCAGGAAGTGGTTGGACACAGATAACTGATAATGGTAGTTTTGGTAGCACAGGAGTATCTTTATCTGGTTCAGGACGAGTTAGATTTTTAAAATATAACTTTGATGGTAACGAAAATTTATTTATAGTTGATGGTACAAGTAATCCAAGAATATACGACCAAGTTGCAAATACAATAACATCAGTTAGTTCTTCTTCTCTTACAGGTGCTGACTTTGTTGCTTTATTAAAAGGACATATCTTTGTAGCAAACGGTTCTACTTTAGCATATTCTGCTTATTTAAGTGATACAGATTTCACATCAGCATCTGGTGGTGGTATATTTAGATTTAATGATACAATAACAGACTTAATAGTTTTTCGTGAACAATTAATTGTATTTACAAAAAATAGTATAAATAGAATTGTAGGAAGTAGTGCTGAAGATTACAGAATAGAACCTGTAACAAATGATTTAGGAGCAATAGCACCTGATACAGTACAAGAAGTTGCAGGAGATGTTATTTTCTTAGGACCTGATGGTTTAAAATCTTTAGGTGCAACAGATAAGATAGGAGATTTTAGTCTTCAAAATTTATCAAATCCAATACAAAAAGAAATAACAAACCTTGCTAGTTTTTCTTCTGTGTTTGCATCTACTACGATAAGAACTAAAAGTCAGTATAGAATTTTTGCATATAACACAGCCATAAATGATGCTTCTTCACAAGGAATATTAGGAACACAAGGAATACAAGGTAATTTTTCTTGGTCTGAAACAGCAGGTATAAAAGCTAGAGCTATATTTAGTGAATATGAAAATGATGAAGAGTTTATATATTTTGGAAATGATGATGGCTATATTTATAGAATGGAAAGTGGTAACAGTTTTGATGGAGCAAATATAAAAGCTATCTTTCATACACCTCATTTAACTTTAGATGACCCTCAGTTAAGAAAAACATTTTATAAAGGTACAGTATATACAGACCCATCAGGTGCAGTCAGTATGCAGGTATGTCCAATTTTAGATTTTGGTAAAGTTGACCCTCAACCTATATGTATAACATATGCAAATGATTTAACTGAGTTTTCTGTATTTGATTCTTTAACATCTATTTATGGTGGTGCAACAGTTAAATATAGTTCGGATAATTTTGATAGCAGTCTTGTTCAACCTTTGATAGGTTCTGCTAAAGCATTTCAATTACAAATAACTACAGACGATACAAATCCACCTTTTAGTTTAGATACAATAGTATTAGAATATAGCCTTAACGGGAGAAGATAATGGCAAACTCGTATACAAGACAATCTACTAGTAATATTGCCACTGGTCTGGTAATTAATGCTGCAGATTTCAATGCAGAATTTAATAAATTAGTAGATGCATTTAGTGCTAGTGCTGGACACACACATAGTGGTAATGCACAAGAAGGTGGACGCATTACTGTTTTTGGACAGGCAGGAGAACTATTAGGTACAAGTGCTAATGTTATTAAACCAAACTCAAATAACACTGTAGATTTAGGAGCATCATCTGCTAAGTTTAAAGATTTTTATTTAGATGGTATAGCTTTCATAGATACATTAAATTTAAATGGCACAGCTATTACATCTACAGGTGCAGAATTAAATATTATAGATGGTGGTACATCTGCTACTTCAACAACATTAGCTGATGCTGATAGATTAATTGTAAATGATAATGGCACTATGGTTCAAGTAGCTTTAACTGATTTTGAAACGTACTTTGAATCAGCTTTAGATACTCTATCAAATGTTACAACTGTTGGTGCATTAGCTTCTGGTTCTATAGCGTCTGGGTTTGGTGCTATTACAACAACTAATACTATTACCTTTGGAACATTATCAGATGGTACAACAGATATTGCTGGGTTTAAAGATGAAGATGACATGTCCTCTGATTCTAACACGCATGTTCCAACACAACAATCTGTAAAAGCATACGTTGATTCACAAGTAACTGCACAAGATTTAGACTTTCAAGCTGACAGTGGTGGTGCATTATCTATAGACTTAGATAGTGAGACATTAACCTTTACTGGAGGAACAGGTATTGATACTAGTGGTTCTGGAAATGCTGTTACATTTGCTATAGATAGCACAGTAGCTACTTTAACAGGTTCACAAACTCTTACTAATAAAACTTTAACTACTCCTATTATAGAAGAAATAGATAGCAGTGGTACAATTACTTTAGATGCTACAACAGATATTATATTGGATGCAGATGGTGGAGATGTCTTTCTTAAAGATGCAGGTTCTACATACGGTTCATTAACAAATACTTCTGGTAACTTAATTATTAAATCAGGAACTACAACAGCTTTAACTTTTGCAGGTGCTAATGCTACTTTTGCTGGAAATGTAGCTGTTGGTAATCTATTATTAGATACTAATTCTTTAACTAGCACAAATACAAATGGTGATATAACAATTACACCTAATGGTAATGGTAAAATAGTATTAGATGGTTTAAATTTTCCTATAGCAGATGGAAATGCTAATGAAGTATTACAAACAAATGGTAGTGGTCAACTTTCTTTTACAGCTATAAATACAGATTTATCAGCAGATAGTAGTCCTCAATTGGGTGGCAACTTAGATTTAAATAGTTCTAATATAACAGGAACAGGTAATATTAACATAACAGGTGGTATTACTATTAGTGGTAACTTAACTGTAAATGGAACAACAACTACAGTAAATAGTACTACAGTAACTATTGATGACCCTATATTTACATTAGGTGGAGATACTGCTCCTAGTTCAGATGATAATAAAGATAGAGGTATAGAGTTTAGATATCACACAGGTACTACTGCTAAAGTTGGTTTCTTTGGATACGATGATAGTGCAAGTAAATTTACCTTTATAGCTGATGCAACGAATAGTAGTGAAGTATTTAGCGGTAATGCAGGTGATGTAGTATTTGGTGGTGGTACATTTACTAGTTTAGATGCAGGCACAGGTTCTGTAACTACAGGTAATATAGTATCTACCACTGATAGCACATATAACATAGGAACTACGTCTAATCGATATGCTAATGTATACGCAGATAGTGTTGATTCTCCTGTTCTCAAAGCAACTAATGCATCGTCAGGAACAACATCTATACAAATAGGTGCAAGCGATGATTGGACTGTAGAAGTAGGTGACTTTACAATCAACAGTTCAGCAAAAACAGATGCACTTGTATTTAAATACAATGGCACCGCTAAATTTGCTATCGACACAAGTGGAAACTTTACTGCTGTAGGTGATGTAACAGCTTCAGGAACTATATCATAATGGCATTACAAAGTTCAGGTGCAATATCTCTTAATCAAATAGCCACAGAGTTTGGTGGCACTGCTCCTCATTCTATGTCAGAATATTTAAAAGGTGGAGATAATGTTCCAGCAACACTTACAAGTTCTGCAACGCAAACTGCTCCATCTAGTAATGGAACATATAATGATTTTGGGGGTGTTACGGGTTTAACAAATGTTAGGTCTACTTCCACTAGTCAAGTTGGTCCTACTAATACTAGTGGTCTAAGTCAAGGACAAAGTGTAAGTGTTGGTAATTCGAGCAGTAATACTTTTGTTGCTAATAATCTTTACAATTTAGATGATGATTCACAAAGCTCTGGCATATATGTTAATGTTACAGGTTCAAGTGGTTCTAGTAGCTTTTCTGTACAAAACAGTCAATCATCTCTACCTATTGGTATTGGTCCTTACACTATTACAAATGCAGGTCAAAATGTTAGTGTAAGGTTGAGATATTTTTACACTCAATCAAGTTTAGTTTATACTTTTACAAATAACACAGGATATGATGCAACAATAGAAAGCACTACTATAGGAAACACTTCAAGTCAGGCAGTTTCTCCTACAGGAGATTTTAATATATCTTATACTATTCCTGTAAATACTAATGTTCCTACTAGTGGTAAATTAGCATTAACTAATTTTTATAACGGAAGAAAGACATAGTATGCCAATATCATTAAGTAGCAGAGGTGTAAATAATACAACAGGTTTTAACCAAGTAGGTAGTTCTACATCAACAACTACATATGGTTCACATGTTACTAGAGCAACTGTAACAATTACACCCTCAACAACTAGCGCAAAAATTTTATTACTTACTAGTATGGAAATATCGCATGTAACACCTAGCACTTCTGGTAGTATTCCTGATGAACAAGAAAGAACTAATAGAGGACAAATTGCATTAAAAAGAGATGGAACAGAATTATCAGGAAGTCTAAGAGAGTTGCGTTCTGGAGGTTTTGTTAATTCAGGTTCAGCAGACCCTTGGTATTATCATTTATCTACTCAATATGTAGACCAACCAAATACTACTTCTTCTGTAACTTATACTGTTACCTCTAATGATTTAGATGTATCCCCGATTGTTTTTGACATAAGAAATTGTTCTCTTATAGCTGTGGAGATATCAACATGACAATAGACCCTATGTTATTTTGGAATGTAGTTCTAACAATGGTTATTGCCCCTGTGTTCTGGGCATTTCGTCAGATGTTTGCAGAAGTAAAACGATTACAGATATTATTAAATAAAACTCGTGAAGACTACGCAACTAAGATGGAAGTTCGTGATGATATGGATAGAGTTATGGAAGCATTACACAGAGTAGAAGATAAATTAGATAGAGCATTAGATAGGAAATAATTATGGCTATGTTCAAAGCATTTAAACCTAGTGGTATGGCAAAGATAGCACGTGCTATGGGTTATCAAGGAGACATGGAAAATTTTGATAAGTTTCTTGGAGCAAATCCTGCTAAACAAATGCAAATGAATAACTTTGTTAAACAGGCACAACAGATGGCAAAAGGTGGTGTTGTTGTTAAACTACAAGAGGGCGGTACAACCACACCTACAGAAACTACAGAACAACCAGCAGAAGAAACTACACCACCATCACCAAACATAGGTGATATAACTGTACAAAGAATGACACAGCCCGGTGTGCCTACAGGTGGTAAAGTAGATGCCGCACAGATAATGAACCCATCAGGTGCAGTTCCAACAGGCACAGAATTAACTACTGGCACAGGTCAGCTTGGTACAATTAACCCTATTGATACTGCTGTAGCAGGTGTTACTCAGGCAGATACAGTAAAAGAGAAAGCACCACAAACTGTAGAAGCAGAGACATCTAAAGAAGATGTGGATACAGCATTACAAGCAACACAAGCCGCACAAGGAACAGTTGACCCACGTGCAGAGGTAGTAGCATCACAACAAGCAAAAAGTTCTGTAGGTGATTTAAGTGCGGCACAAGGTGCAGGAATACTTATGGATAATCCTGTACAACGTGAGATAGAAGAAGGTGAACTTATCACAGGTGCGGCAGATGCACAGAAAGCGGCTAAGTTTACAGAAGAAATACAAGCGGCTCAAGCTACACCTACACAAAAAGCTACGGTGCAAGGACAGCTAGATAGTTTAATGCAGGATTTTGAAGGCGGTAATACACCAGCATGGGCGGCAGGTGCTATGCGTAAAGCAAATAGTATGTTAGCATCTCGTGGTTTAGGAGCATCTTCCATAGCAGGTCAAGCTGTTATTCAAGCGGCTATGGAATCAGCTATACCTATAGCACAAGCTGATGCATCTACAGTAGCACAATTTGAATCACAAAACTTATCAAACAGACAGCAACGTAACATGCTTGCCGCACAGCAACGTGCTACATTTATGGGCATGGAGTTTGACCAAGAGTTTCAAGCACGTGTGCAAAATGCAGGACGTATTGCTGATGTAGCTAATATGAACTTTACTGCTGAACAACAGGTTGCATTAGAGAATAGCCGTATTGCTAACACAATGAACTTACAAAACCTGAGCAATCAGCAAGCCTTAGTAATGGCTGAAGCTGCGGCTTTATCGCAGTTAGACATGGCAAACTTATCTAATAGACAGCAAGCGTCTGTAATGAACGCACAAAACTTCATGCAGATGGACATGGCTAATCTATCTAATAGACAGCAAACAGAGATGTTTAAAGCACAGTCTCGTATTCAATCTTTATTTACAGACCAAGCGGCAGTAAATGCGGCTAATCAGTTTAATGCTTCTTCTCAAAATCAAACAGACCAGTTCTTTGCTAACTTGCAATCACAGACTTCTCAGTTCAATGCATCACAAGCAAATGCACAAGCACAGTTTAATGCAGGTCAGATTAATACAGTAGAAAGATTTAATCAAGAGATTGCAAATCAACGTGACCAGTTTAATGCACAGAACCAACTTGTTATAGCACAGAGCAACGCACAGTGGAGAAGAGAAATAGCTACCGCAGATACTGCCGCAATCAATCGTGCTAATGAATTAAATGCTAAAGCTATACTTGATATATCTAATCAAGCCTATAATAATTTGTGGGGTTATTATGCAGACACTATGGAATGGGCTTGGACATCTGCAGAGAATGAATTAAATAGATATGCAGATATGGCAATAGCGCAATTAAATGCAGACCAACGTGCTAAGACTGCAAAACAAGCAGGTCAAACTGCGGCAGGGTCAGCTATTGGTAGCCTTATAGGTACACTTGGTTCTGCTTGGATAGGTGCAAAATTTTAAGAGGTAGATATGATTAATAATCCAGCAAGAGAATTATATAGTAACATGGATATAGATAAACTAAAACCTGTACAAGAAGAAACAAAAGGTTTGTTATCTAAAAGAAACTCTATGTCTATGCCTAGCGGTGCTTCTTCAGAACCTGCTTTTAGGGTAGCCCAACACATGTTAATTTATAGAAAACAAAGAGAGATGTTGAAAAATGGATGAACCTTTACTTGATGCACCTATTCCGGGTCAGGCTTTAACACATGAGCTAGGGGCTAGACCTTGGCAAAGTCCACCTCAATATAGTACTGTAGATGAAGCAGTTGACTATTATAGCTCACGTCTATCTACTCCTGAAGCTACAGAACAGATAGTAGAGATACTCAAGATGGGTATACCTGTTACATCTCTAGCAAATACTATTCAGATGGGTAGTATCATGGATGGTAAACACAGTATTGATGTAGGGATGCTTGTGTTACCTTTAATCGTTGAGGTTATAATGTTTATAGCTGAACAAGAAGGTATAGACTACGATGATGGTCTAACAGATGTAAAAGATAATAAAACAAACGAAGCTATATTAGAGAATATACGTACACAGATGAAAGAAAAAGCAGGTAAGCCTGTAGAAGAAGAACCTGTAGTAGAAGAGACACCAGAAGAGCCTACAGGATTAATGGCACGGAGAGCATAATGGCATTTTTAACAGGATTAGTAACAGGTTTAGCCAGTTCAGTTGATGACCAACTTAAAAAAGATATGCAACGTACACAAGAACGTATAGATGGCATGGCTCAATATAGAGTTACACGTAGACGTGCCTCCTTAGAAGCACAAGAAAAAGAAAAGAAAGAAATACAAGATAGTATCAATAAACTTGCTACTTTAGTGGGTGGTGATATAGACAAAGGCGCACAATTATATGTTTCAGGTGGGCAAACTGTAGAGGGTGCAAATGCACTCTACAATGAATTAAAACTCAGTGCGGATAATAAGATAGATATTAATACAATAGTAGATTTTGCAAGCACAAGAACAGAGCCGGGAAGTATGACTGATTATATTTCTAAGTTTGTAACACCTATTAGTACTCTTCCTATAGCTAAAGATGAGGCACAAGCCTCTGGTTTATACGGTGCTTTATTTAGACCTGATACCTCTAAAAAAGTAATGGCTCAAGTTGAAGAAGCCGCACCTATAGGCGACCAAACTAAGGAAGCATTTGATGTTTCTGGTGCTAGTATTGATAGAGGTAAAATGTTCACAGCCGTTGAAAGAGAAAGAATACTTAAAGAAAGAGAACAAGACGATACTAGATTTGACAGAGAAGGGGAAGCATTTGACTTATCTCAAAAACAAATTAGACAGTCTATGGATAATGTTACTTTTCAGCAGGAAAGACTTAAACGCTTAGATGCCGAAAACGCAAGTCAACAAGAAATAGAAAATGCTCGTGCTGATTTAGCGCAAGCTAGAGAAGACCAAAGACTTGCTTTAGCAGTAGCCGCTAACAAAAGAGAGGCAGAAAAACAAGCAGGAGTATTAAAACTTCAAGGATTAAGTATTGAGGAAGCGGAGTATCAAAGAGATAAACGTATCAATGACCCAGAATTTGCCACGTTAGAACTAATGTTCGCTAATGCTGTTCAACAAGAAGCTAAATATATAGGACAAACATTGACTCCTGCAGATGAACAAAAACTTGCTGAAGCTCAAGCAACACAAGCATATGCTTTAAATGCTTTAAAAAGGCTTGAAGTTGCTAAAACAACTACAGGAGATACAGGATATAAATCAGCTTTTGGTGATAGCACTATTGAAGTCATATTTGAAAAGAATATTAAGTCCTTGTTACAACCTGTTGGTTTAGTAAAAGAGATTGGAGATAAAATAGAGTATCAAATAAAAGGTAATGAAACAGAATTTTATGACCGAATGGCACGTGCTTTTGACCAAGTGCGAGTTTCTACAGCCGCTTATGACGATGAAAGGATGGAAGCAGCTTTAAAAGAAAGAGAAAAAAATCTTGCTTTAGATGTAAAAAATTATAAAAAATCTTTACTTGAAATTTATCAAAGCTCACGTGACCAAGCATTTTCTGGTAAACTAAAACAAGTAGCTAATAAAGAAGAAGCTGTTAGTGATGCATTTGTAAATAATTTAAAAGCAGGTGATATAGTTCAATATAAAAATGCTAATGGTGCAACTATAACAACTTTATGGACAGGTACTAGGTATCAGTAATGACAGATAGCAATAATTATTTAAGACAACTTTCTGCTTTAGAAGAAGAGGAGACATCTTCTGTATCTTCTTCTAATTTAGATAGAGTAGATACTAATAATTTATCTAAACAACTAGATGAGATAGAAAGTAATACTACTTTTTTAAATGATGCTACCCCTGACAACACTCCTGCTACAGCAGTAGATGAGATAGTGGTAACAGATGTACCCGAAATAGACGAATCACCAGAAGCATTTTATATACGCACAGGGAAAGTTCCTGTTGGTTATAAGTATGTTCCTAGTGTACCTGTAAGTGATGACCCCAATGACCCTGCTAATGTTAAACTTGTTCTTGACTTTGACCAACCTACTGTAGAAGAGCAGACGGATAAACTGTTTGGATATGAAGATAAAAAAGAAATAGATAAATTATTATCAGAAGCAGATATAATTGATGCTCAAGATTTTGTTGACAAAGCACCGACAGGATTAAAAACAATAGCAAAAGTAATAGCCGCTACTGGTAATGCAGGTTTAGAAACTTTAATATCTGCTGTTGCTGGGATAGAAGAAACTGCGAAAGATTCAGGAGAAGCTATCACTCGTGCTATTCACGAAACATTTACGGAAGATAATAAACTCTTTGGTATGACAGGCAAAGAGATGTTGCCGTTTGACCCTAAGACAGCAGGTAAAAAGTTTGCTGGTGATTTAGGAGCATTATTAGAAATGGCAGAGGCTGTTCCTGCCGTTGGTTCTACCTTTGGTTTAGCAGGTAACACATCAAAAAGAACTCTTAAAGAGTTAAAGAAAGAGATAAAATCAGAACAAGCACTACAAAAATATTTAAATAGAAAGTTAAACGCAAAACAAGCTATGATAAATACAGATGCAGATATCGATGCAAAAGCTGAGTTAGCATCTAAAGTAGCCTCTGAAAACCGTGATATTGCTAGTGATTTAATAGATTCCTTTGAAAATAAAACAGGTAAGATTATATCTGATACAGGGGAAGATGGTTTAAAAGTTATTAATGAATCAAAAACCAGAGAGGCAGGAGTAGAAACTGCTGAAGAAATAGTTACAGCAAGTCGAAAGGGTGTTAAAAATTTTCTACTAGGTAGTGCAGATATAGATGCGGATGCCGCTTTGTTAGCAGGGCAAGGAGATACACTAACACAACCATTACTTAAACCTGAAAAGTTTGATGCTTTAGTAGCGGCAGTTGCAGATTTAAAAGAGTTAAAACCTACAGCCTTTGACAATAATAAAACAGTTATAGATAATCTATTTGAATTAACACTTAATAAAGAGCTTGTTAAAGGTGAAGAACTAATAGACCTTCTTAATAAATATAATCTATCTTTTGAAGACTATATACTTACTGTGGTAGGTTCTGGTTCAGAGGCAGGTAAAACATTACAGAAGTTGTCTCAAATAAAACGTATGCGTCCTGCTAATGAGATGATTGCACTACAAGAAGCGGCTACAAAAGAAGCACAGGGTGCTATACGTAAATTTATAATGAGAACAGAAAATGTAAGAAGAGCAGGACTAGTATCTCAGGTGGCTACTGCCGCACGTAACCTTACATCAGGTGGTATCCGTGCGCCACTTGAAGGTTTAGGTAATGTTATGGATACTGCCTTATACAATTTATCAGAAGAGGGTTATAGAGCCGCAGGTAAATCTTTATTTTCAGGTAGTAATTGGAAAGACAGTTTTAGACATATGAAATATATGTTCGGTCCTGAAACATCTATGGATGTAAAAGAATATGTAGATTTTATATTGAAGCAAGATGGGTTAGAAAAACAGTATGACCTTATGTTTAATAACATAAATGAAATACAGAAGATGACAGGACGTGGCACTGGTAGTAGAACAGATAAAGTTCTTACTGAACTTGAAGATGCTATGGATGTTCTTAATACACCTAACAGATGGCAAGAACATCTAATACGTAGAGGTGCGTTTTTAGGTGAGTTAGAAAGATTAGTAAAACGTGAATATAAAATTGATTTAATAGACACAATAAATAAAGGAAAAATACGTGACCTTTTAAATGATGCAGGTACTGTAAAACCTAAAGATGCTAGGTCATTTAATGACATCATAGCAGAGGCAACAACAAAAGCATTAGATGTGACATACGCTAAAGCACCTGATGTAGAGATTTTTAGGGCTACATCTCAATTTATTGTTCGTAATGGCTTAACAGTTGCCTTACCTTTTCCACGTTTTATGTTTAATAGTATGGAACTTATGGGTCAATATGCGGCAGGTGCATCTATACCGTTGACTAAAAGACTCATAAGTTTACTTGGTAGGGGAGAAATTAAAAAATATACATTCAAAGATAGACAGAGAATATCTCGTAACCTTATAGGTCTAGCTACAGTGGGTGCTGCATATCAATATAGAACAATGGATGATGCTCCCAGCGATTACAAAATGCTAGTAACTGGGGATAATTCAGAAATAGATACCACACCACAATATCCAGTAAGACAGTTTTTATGGATGGGAGAAGCAATGAAGCGTCTTATAAATGGTACTTACGGAGATTGGTACGATGACAGAGAGATGAGAGAAACTTTTTTAGGCACTAATGTTAGAACAGGAGTAGGTAATACTCTCATAGACGAGGTAGTTGATATAGCATCTACTAAAGATTTAGTTGGTGATGAGGTTTTAGGAAGAAGAACTGGTAGACTTCTAGGAAACTATCTATCTACTTGGGCTGTTCCTTATGGTCAAGTTATAGAAGCTGAACGGTCTTTCGGTATGCGTCCTACAGATTTTAAAGAAAGAGGTAAAGACCCTACCTTAGATTTTCAATCTGCTTTTTTTGGTGAACTGGGTAAGTCATTTGGAAGATTTGAATCACCTAGTAGAGAGTTTCAAAGACCCTCTAAAGAATTTTTATTTGCTGAAAGAAAAGAACGTGTTGCTCCTATACTTCGTGTGCTTGGTGGTCTTAATATTACTACTCGTGATGAACCTTTTGGTGAATACATAGCTAGTTTTGGTTTTACTGAGTATGAATTAAGTAGTAAATCTAGGGTTCCGGGAATAAAAACATTTGAAAATAAAGTTGTTAGAGATGCATTACCTATGATAGTGGAAGAAGCACAAGATTATGAAGACGCACTCAGGTCACAGTATCAAATATCTAGTGATGAATTAAAACAAGAATATAGTGAAGAAGCCTATGTATCTATGAAAATTAGAAACTTTTTAGACAAACAAATTAAAACAGTACGAAGCCAAGTATCAGATGAAAAGGTATTTTTTGCAGATGCTCCAGCCTACGCTGATGCGATGTTAAAGTATAGACGTTTACCAAGCGGTATAAGAGAAGAGTCACAACTAGAATTTTTTAAGAGATATAATAAAGTTCCTGATAGTATGGACTTCAAAGACTTATCAATACTAGTTGATATAGGTAAGGTATTAGAAGACGTATATACGGAATAAAGGGGCAATTAAGCCCCTTCTTTTTTACCTATTATCCCCATCACCGTGAATAGCATCTCGTTGTTTCCTGTTCTCAAGTTTATCTAAGTTTTGTGTAGCTATGACAGATAAAGATATGCCTATGTCTTGTGCAAGTGCGGCACAATACCACAATACATCTCCTATCTCAGATGCAACCTCTAGTTTCTTTTGTTCCATATCTTCAGGTTTAACATCACCACGCATAATTTTCTTAACTTTATTTGCTACCTCTCCTGCTTCACCTACCAGCCCTAAAGCTGGATAGGTAATTCTGTAGTCTTCAGGATAGATAGCATATACTCTAGCTTTATCTTGATATTCATTTAGTTGCATATTAGGATACCTTTCCTCTTGCCATTTGTGCATTTCATATTCAAGCCACGTCACTTTCTTTTCCTTTAAATGCTTTGATTACATCAGAAGAAAATAGCTTCTGTAGATTTAATAGATACAAACGTGATGCATTGTTATCTCCACCAGATACTGACTTCTTATAATCTAGGTTACTAATTATCTTTCTTAAACTCTTGGTGTCAAATACAATCGTAGCAAATGTATCTTCGCCAATACATAAATTATGAAACCAGTAATCTGATTCCGTAGCGTTGATTCCACTTGGCTTACCATAACATTCGTATTCAATAGCAATGTTTCCAGTTCTTTGCCAGACATCTCTTTCACTTTTTACCTCTATCTTTTTATTAGTTAGCATATCTGCTATCTGTTGTTCTCTGACTTCACCATATGCTAAGTCAATATCAAATTTCTTTCTATCTTTAGTCTTTGGTTTTAGATTCTTCATTTGTTTCTCCTTTCTGTAAGGATGATACTAGTGTATTAGCAAAGGCACGTTCTGCCATAACTAATTGGTCTAAATTAATTCGTGCGTCTTCTATTCTTTGTCTTAAAATTTTTACTTGTTTAAGCACATATATCTCTTTGTCATCTAAATCAGAGACATCATGCTCCTTACCTTCTACCGTTATCTTTTCTTCTGTCATTCTTTTAGCTCCTCTTTTGATTCGACTGGTTCTAACAACTCAAGTATTTCTAGCCTATCTTTGTGGACAGCTATCTTATCCATCTCACTTTGAATTGTTTCTAGTATATCAGAATGTTCACCAATACCCGAAGGATTAGTAAGATAAATGCTTATGTTAGTAACATGCAATTCTATATTTGCCTGTGCATGATGCGTCAGTGCTTGCAATATTTTCTCGTATGGTTTCAATCTTTACTCCTCTGTCTAAATCTATGCCTAAAGAATACAACTATGTTTATTATAGTATTAATAGATATGGCTGTCAACATGGCTACTTCCCACCAGTTTGCTACATAGTTTAAAACCATCCTAGCTTGACCCCATTATGTATAATAATGAAAAAGCAAGCAACCAGATGAGTGAGTACCCAAAAGGTACGTAGCATAGCGGCAATATCGCTTTCACTTTCATCATCTGATATCTTGCTCCCAATTGTTTTTGCCCATACTCTCCATGCTTTACTTCTCATAGTTCTTTCTTTGTAACTCTGTATACGCTAGTTTTTCTATGTCATGTCTTCTTATACCCATATCTTCTAACGTATGGTCAGGTAAATCTTGTAGTGTTCTTATTATCTTTCGTGTCTTACGCCAGTCTATAACATATCTCATAAATCTTGTCAAGTAATTTTCTAGTGCTAATTTTTTCATTGTATCTCCTATTGTGTTTATATATTCTCTTTTGTTTCCTAAATACCCGGGAACGTACTTCATGCCGCAGTCAAATCCACTACTTCACATACTCCTGCTGAACACGCTAACTCACGTCCACCCGATGTGTTATCTTCTTTCTCAAACTCAGGCAGTAAAGACCAATCAACTGTGTCTGGCATACGTGTATACAACTCAGTGTACATGTCTTTGTCTATGTCCTGATAGGGTGCTTGCTGATATGTATGCTCACTAAAAGGTAAAAAGCTAATGCCCGACACCTCATCAAAGTTTTCATACACCCACGCACCCACTTCCATCCACTCATGCTCTTTGACAGAGATAGTAACAGATGGTTTATGCTCACACCAATGACGTTGATATATCAGCCACAAGTTAAGCTGTTCAATAGCTGTCATACCTGTACGTGTTACAGCACCAGAGGGTGACTTCATAGGAAAACTAAAGACAGTTGTGCTATCTGGCTTCATTACGTCAGGCTCTGATGGTATGCCTTGTGCTACTAAGAACTGTGTCAGTGGGTCTTTGTTATCACCACGCACAGTGCGAACATAATATGGGTTATGTCTAGCATGAATACCAGAGGCACTGTCAACTAATTGACTGACTGTACCACTTGGCTTAACACATGTGATAGCAGTAGACTGATTAATGCCTAGCTGTTCGGCAAAGATTTTATTTGTCTCTACTGCTACTGCTTTTAACTCTTCAAGCAATGAAGATATATTCAAGCCGTATGTTTTACTCTGACCTGCTAGTATCTGATTGTCCATAATACCAGTAAGAGACACACCTAATAATCTTTCTTCTTCTGTATTCTTTTTCCATACTGTACGTAAATATTTAAAGTCTGTCATAGTAGCTTGAAATGTGCCAAGTATTGTAGCAATACGTACTTTCTTACGTAATGATTCCATGTCATCCGATGCACGTGCCACCACTTCGGATAAATTACAGAACTGATATGGGCGTAGAATGATTTCACTACACGGATTACATCCGAAAGCATAGTCAATATCCCGTCTTCCATTCTTATCTGCTTGTTTGATTGCAGATGCACGATTAAATATACCACGCTCACCTGACTTACTCTCGTACAAAGACACCCACTCACGCATGAATGTGCCTATCTCTGGCTTAAATTTATATGCTACACTATTGTTAGCCAACGCACGTTGCCCTTCATTCTCCCACCATTGACCTGACTTAGCATGTGCCATCTGGTCATCTCCAAGATTTGATAATGAAATCAATGCACTACGTCTGACACCACCTACAACAACAACCTCTCCTATCTTACACATTATATCGTGACATTCAATAGGCCAAAGTCTACGACCAGATGCACCCCTAAACTTCTCAATACAGAAGTTAAATAACTCTACTAAAGGTTGTGGTCCTGATGCTCTACCACCAAATGTCTTCAGTCTTGCACCTGCAGGACGCACCTCTGATACATCCCATTTTGGTATCTGACCTGCATACAACATAGCAATCAACTCACGTAACGCTCTTGCCCACCCGGGTCTGCTGTCACCAACTTTAATAACTGTGTCACTCTTCTCAAAGTGTTCATTTACTATGGGTAGTTTATCTATATTGCTACGCTCTACAGAGAAGCCTACACCTGTTCCACACATTAAAATGTACAT
>TARA_R100001480_G_scaffold80731_1_pt1 | contig 33006 bp, 53 predicted proteins | sample TARA_R100001480 | Tara Oceans TARA_R100001480 (sample SAMEA2622212) | marine metagenome | biome: marine biome (ENVO:00000447); feature: mesopelagic zone (ENVO:00000213) & marine oxygen minimum zone (ENVO:01000065); material: "saline water (ENVO:00002010), including plankton... | reverse complement strand
TAATAGCATAAACTGTTCCTGATCTATAGGAGTTTGATCTGCGTTTTTTACCAGATCAGCTTCAAATAGAGTAGCTCTAGTTTCTATATTATTTAGTCTTTCAATAACACCAAAATATGCCCATACAGCAGTTGCAGTAACTGCTAACAAACCTAATAGATTTTTAAGAGGTAAGCCTATTTCAGTTTTATCTGAAAGACTAGGCATTACTTACAAATACATTCGCCATTACAGTATTCACACATAGTTTACTCCTTTACAAATACAGTCATAATATTCATTACATTCACACATTAGTTTTCTATCCATTGTTTATTAGTTTCATCCCATGTGTGTGTTTTGCCATCCTCTGTAGGAAATGCTACTGGAGGCTCCCAATAATATGTTGAAGTATTTAAAGTCCATGAGGGGTAGGGTTGTGGCATATAAAAACCTATGCCATCATAATGATAACCTACACCAGCATAATTTTTTCTTAATGAAAGTGATTGGTCATCACTAGGTGTGTTTGTGTTTGGTTGATAATGAATACCTCCTCTTGTATTGTAAGAGGTTTGTACCCATTCACCAGGAGTAGTATCAACATAATTATTAAAAAAATCTGCTTCTGCTACTATAACTTTTTTTACTATTCCTTTGTCTACTTTTGCATAATGTGCCATTTTTTTTTCCTATATACTTGTCAAATCGTACCTAACGATAACTATACCAGATCCTCCACTAGCTCCGCCTTGTGAACTATTACCAATCGGACCACCGCCACCACCGCCTGTATTACCAGAACCACTTTGCGGAGTATCACCGCCACTCACACCAGCAGCAGCACCACGACCACCACCACCAGCACCACCATCGCCAGAGTCAGGTGAGCCACCATATCCATTATGACAACCACCACCGCCACCGCCAGCTCTTGTTGTCGCTGAACCATTAATTGAAGATTCAACACCAGTACCGCCATTACCGCCTAAGTGATTTCCGCCAGAGTTGCCACCTACTGCACCAGCACCTCCGCCTCCACCACCGCCACCAGTTGTAGCAGATCCACCACCAAAACCTTGACCAGAAGTACCAGAACCAGCACCAGCTTGAAAAGCTGCTCCACCTCCAGAACCACCAGAAGCAGCACCAGTACGTTGATAACCACCACCATGACCACCGCCAGTTGATGTAATAGAATCGAATACAGAATCAGAACCACTTGCTCTATCACCACCACCGCCACCTACAGTGACAGTTTTATCTCCAGTGGATAATGTTAAAACACTTTCAGCAGATCCACCACCACCAGAAGTAGCACTAGGCACAGATGTTCTATAACCTCCAGCTCCTCCAGCTCCACCACCAGTTGCATTTTGAGATTGTGAGCCACCACCACCTCCAGCAATTACTAAATATTGAAGTGATAAATCTGTAATAGTGTTTGTAAATGTTCCAGATGAAGTAAAGGTATGTACTCTAAAATCACCAGTTGTAGTAATAGATCCACCAGTTGGTAATCCTAATGCTGTTTTGTTTGAAACATCAGATTCTTGAGCATCTGAATTAGTCACTGATATACTAACAGCTCTGCCAGCAGTGACATTATTATAAACCGCAGCTGGCACAGCAACTGCACCAGTGTTAGTTGAACTTGATGGGGTTATAGTTAAAGTTGTATTTATTGAATCATCGGCTTGAACAAATTTTATTATTAAACCAGATGAACCAAAATTTGTACCAGCTAATGTTAAGTTAGAAGCAGCTCCAACTAAAATATTTCCAGTTATTCCAGATATAGTAGGGGATGGTATAAAGGTGTCTGATAAAACAATGAGCCATCCTCTAGTAGATCCAGAATATACTAATTTTAGACCACCATTTTTTGCATCAAAAATTTTATTATCAGTAGATCCTTCAATTTTTTCTGATCCATCGGCAGCTATTGTAAGAGCATTAGTATTAAAAGTTCCGTTAAGATCTACTACCTCTATAAATGCACCAACACTTCCAGCTGGTAAGGTCATTGTAATAGCACCACCAGAAGTATTAACGAAAAATCCTTGGCTAGCAGCAGCAGTGAAATTAGAAGTTTTTGCAGTAGATTGCCAAGAAGTTCCAGTAGCTATACTCACAGATCCACCTAAAGAAGTAGATGAGCCATTAATGGTTATTGCAGAGTTAGCTAAAGCTGAGTTAGGAACACTTGATAATCTAGCATTGGGTAAAGTACCAGTAGAAAGTGAAGAGGCATTTGTGACATCAACAGTAGCAAAAGCTAAATTAGCACTTCCATCTGTTTTTAAAAATTGTCCTGCAGTACCATCAGCAGTAGGATAATTTAATCCATCTAAAACTACCTTACCACTACCATTTGGAGTGACAGCTATATCTCTATTAGAAGTAGATATAATACTATTTGTTTGAACATCTAAATTACCACCTAGTTGTGGTGAAGTATCACCAACAACATCAGTAGAACCAGCTATTGTTAATGTTTCATTACCACCATCACTATTTTCTGTAAAGGAAATGTTACTTCCAGCTACTAGTTTTCCATTAAGAAATCCAGCAGTTGTATCATTACTTGATACTTTTACTAAAGTATCTGTGTCAGCAGAAATGGCTACCCAAGCACTACCATTGTAAAATTTCATTACATTGCTTGTAGTATTGTAAAATAAATCACCTTCATCTAAAGATGATGTTGGATCACTTGATCCGATTCGATATTGGTTAGCAAATGTATTAACGTCTGTAATATTTGAAGCAACAGTACTGACATTAGAATTATTACCAGCTACTGTAGTTACATTACTAGATATTCCAGCAACAGTGGTAACATTTGATGATATACCAGCTACTGTATTAATATTTGATGAGTTAGAATTTACAGCATTAATGTTAGTTGCATTAGAGTTTACAGCACTAACTGCACTAGAAATTCCAGCAACAGTAGTTATATCGCTAGATATACCAGCAAGAGTATTCATATTAGTTACATTTGAAGATGTAGCTAAAGTGTTCATATCACTTACAATGTCTGAAGTAGCAAGTGTATTCATGTCAGATACTACATCAGCAGTACCCAGAGTATTCATATCTGCAACAACATCAGCAGTTGCTAAAGTATTCATATCAGAAACTATGTCAGCTGTGGCTAGGGTATTCATATCTGATACAACATCAGAAGTACCTAATAAGTTCATAGCAGTTACAGTTGCAGAACTACCTAAGACATTCATGTCATTAACAACATCAGCAGTTCCTAAGATAGCCATATCTGCTACAGCATCTGCTGTACCTAATCTACCTATCTCTGTGGCTTTACCAGCAACAGCACCTATATCAGTTGCATCAGCAGCAACAGCATTGATATTAGTTGCATTACCAGCAACAGCTGTAACATTAGATGAAATACCACTTACTGTGGTAACATCACTAGCAATGCCAGCAACAGTTGCTACATCTGTAATTGATTGTGAAAACTCTAAAGCATTACCAGCACTATTAACTGTAAGTATTTTATTAGCTACTAACTCAGGAAATGTCAGGTTAAATGCAGTTGATGTAGATATTTTAGCTTTTGGAGAAAATAATATATCTCTCTCATTTTGCTGAATCATAGCAATAATTTTGTCTAGTTCAGTATTAAGTGTTTCTATAGGAAATGTACCAGATACAGGAAAATCAGAAGTTCTAGATACAGCTAAGTTTCTAGATATAGTATATTTATCATTAACAGTAGCTCCACTACCGAGTGTAATAGATCCACCTCCTGATACACCAGCACCAGTTACGGAGTACTGAGTAGCAGAAGATGGACTTGAAGTAAGGGTAAGAGTTGTATCTGCACCATCAGATGCAGCTGTTTTAATGACTGTTAGATCAGCATCAGCAAAAAATTCAAACGGAACTGTAAATGCAGTTTGCCCACCAGTAGCTGTATACTGTATTCTAGGCGAAGTATCTGATATTGCTAATGCCATTGTTTACTAATATAGTCCTTTTTCTAGTTTATCAAATAAAAAATCTGCATACCATAAGTTGTTGAAAGGTATTAATCTTCTAATTCTTCTAGCAGTATGATGGTTATGCCTTCCTCTACCCCAGTCATACATAATTTCACCTACTTCACCTATAGTAGATCCTACAGGAGCTACAGAACCCATCTTTCTTTTCATAGAAGTACCATATGGTTTGTTTATACCTAATATAGTTGGTCTAACCCCTACATTGTTATTGGTAAATGCCATTATTAATCTATCAATATCTGTAAACATACCACCAACACCACCTCTTTCTGCACCATCTAATATTTTTTCTCTTAAAGTTTTATTACTATAATGTGCATTAGTTTGTTTTGCTCTTATAGCATCTAGTATCATACCTAAAGCAGTTAATGCAGCTAAACTTTCTAAAAATCTACCATCTTCCATTTGCAATCCTCTATACAAAACCCTTCTTGTATATCCTAATCCAAACTTTTTATATTGAAATAAAACTGATCCAAGAACAGTACTAGCAAATAATGGTGCATCAGATAATCCTGGTGTAACAATTACATTATCTACTTCTTTATTTATAGCTAATCTAAATTTCATAGTTGCATCTGAGTTTTCCCATAAATCAGTATTAGGAAATTTTAATTTGTCATATTCTCTTGCATATACTCCTTTTTCTGTACCTACACCTTGACCATATTTTCTATATTCTTTCATAATATCATCTATAAATTTTCTTTTTATAGGTGTATCACTACCTATTCCTAAACCAGCCATATAATTTATTTCCCATTGTTTAGCTCTACCTTTTAACATTTTTTCCATAATGTCTAAAAGTTTGCCTTGAATAAAAATGGTTGCTACTGTTTTTATAAAAGCATTCCACGGAGTTTGTAAGTTTCCATATCTAAATGCAAATGTATTTAACTCTTGAAAAATTTGTTCTGCACCAGTAAAGCTACTTCTTAAAGTATCATTACCAGCTATAATATCACTTCTTGCACTACTTATTGACCAGTCTATTGCTTGAAAAGACAACTTAGCTTCTTTGAAACCTTTATCAAATATTGATCTAGCCATTCCACCTGAAAATGCTTGTATTAATTTTGTTGATGATGCTATTAATCCATCTACAGTTATAATTCTACCTATGTCAGCTATCTGTGTAAGACCAGTAAGCATCCTAACATTGTTAAATATTTTTATCATTGTTGCTGTTTTGTAAGCATAACCATTAGGATTATCTGGTAATCCCCATTTATTTTTTACCAAAGATACTGATGCTTCTGCTTTTTCCATTTCAATATTAAACCTTTTGTTAAATTCTGATCGTTGCAAACCATAATAATTTGCACCTTGTTTTTGTAAATCATCTCCTACTTGCATTAATCCTGGAGCAAAACCATTTTTACCTCCATCAAAAAACCAACCATATCCATATGGATCACCAAACTTTTCTGTCATAGCTATATCAGGACCTATTGATCTAAAGTAATAAGACATAGATAATTCTAAATTATCTTCTATAAATCCAGCTTTAAATAAAGGTTTATAATCAATATCTTTTAAGTATCTTGTTTTTAAATGTTTTGAAAAATAACCTCCTTTTAATTCATATAACATACCAGGTTTAATGTTTTTGTCATAAACTGGTTTAGCATCTGGACTATAATTTTTAAAATTAGGTATAATTTCTATTATATCATCATCAGTAAATATCCGTCTGCCTTTAGTATCTCTTGCTACAGCCATTTGTCTAGCTAATAAACTTGAAAATTCTTTCCATCTTGTAGATATTTGATCCCATCTATAATTTACTGGTACAAAAAAATCATCATCTAATTGTTTTGCTAATTTAATTTCTAAGTCAATTCTTTTAATATATTTATTTGCATCTGCTCTTGTCCATTCTTCTTTTGTATTTGGATTTTTCCAAACTTTAGTTTTTGGGTTTGCAAATATTTCTTTTAAAGTAGAAGCAAAATCTTCCATTTTTATAAGAGGTATAAAAAATAATCCTTGTTGATTTATTTTATCTTTAAATAGTTTAAAATAATTATTACCTACAAATTCTGCATATTCAGCAATTTCTGGAATATCATGTTTATTTTTCATTAATCTTGCATATGTTGTTTCTTTAAAAACCATTTCTGGAGTAAATACATTTTTTAATTTAAGATTAGAAAAACCTTTTAGATTAAATATTTTCATTAATCCTGTTCTTTCTTTACCTTGTAGTTTTACTGTAAGTCTTTCTGCTACTTTATATCCTTCATCAATTACTTTTACTAAATCTTTTCCGAACATAACATGACGCATACTTTCAACAGTGTCAGGACTATTAATTCCATCCATATTAAATTTATATAATAGTGGACTATTAAATAAATTTATAGCAAACATCTTTCCTGTTTTACTTCCTGAATGTATAAAAAAATCTAATGGTGATAATACTTGTGTAGCTTTAGTTAAACCAACTACAAACTTACTTTTTAAATCATTATTTTTATATGTAATATCTTCCCATTTCATATTTTGAAATAACTCATATTCAAACTTTCCAAAATTATATTGTTCTTGATCTAATACTTTAGCATCATCTAACATAGTAGAGCCAATTCTTTGAATATCTTTTCTATTATCTACTACTTGTTTATATGCAATTCTATTAATTCTATTTTCATAAGCAGCTTTAGATTCATTTGGTCTTCTTTTATATGTTTTATGTGCAAACTCATGTCTTAATACAAAATCAACCCATTCATTAATATCTCTAAAGTCTTTCTTTTTAAATGGAATTATCTTTTCACCATTAATAGTATTAACTTTAAATGGTCTACCATCTTTCCACATTTGTTTAATACCATCTATATCTAATACCATTTCATCATTATGTTTACTGTAATATGCTGGAACATATTTACCTCCAACTAATTTCCCAGACTTACCACCTATAACTATTTTCATAGTAGGATATTCATTTTGAAAATTTTTTAATAGGTTGGTAACATTTTTTGGCACATTTGGTTTAGTCGGTGTTTTTATTTTTGGTGGTTCTAGTAATAATACTTTGGTAGAAACACCAGATTCTGTTCTAGAAACATCAGCTAAATCATCTAAATCTATGATGACACCTTTATCATTAGAAGGATCGTATCTATGTTTATTATATCTTTTATCATATTTACTTAGTATAGGATTAAGTTTATGTAAAGCACCACCAACAGCAGTCATAACAATAGCATCTGTATATGTTCTATCTCTATCAGAAACTTGTTTACCAATTTCTTCTGATATTACTAATCCACCAAGTTTACTAAATTTATTAGGATTACTACCCATCATAGCTAATCTTAATGGTTTACTTAATAATAATATTGATGATGGATCTAAAAATATTTCACTAACTAAACTTGTTGCTGCAAAATATGGGTTCTTTAAATCATTTGCTTTTTGTTTCATAGCACTTAATCTAAATGCTGATTCTTGTGGAGATCTTGAATCAAAAAACTTTTCTGGAAATTGATTTGCCCATCCTTTTAATTGTGGATCTAAAAAGGGATTGTATCTTTCATCTGCATCATCATTGAATCTTGAATAATTTATTATGTCTAAAGGAATTCCAATAACTGTTCTATCAGTTATAGCTCTACTCATCATACCAGGATCAGTAAAAAAGTCGGTTACTTTTTCAAAATCTTTTTTTAAATCTACTGGTTCAAACCTATCTTGTATAGGATTTGTTATTAAGTCTTTTACTTTTACACCCTGAGATCCAAATTTTATTCTATTAAACCTATTCACCATCTTTTTCAAAACTTTCAAATGCTTGATTAAAAATATCACTCATAAAGTAAAGATTAATATAAGAATTTAAGTCAGGATTATTGTATAAATTTTTTACATATGTTGCATTATTCTCTCCTAGTATAGCACCATATAATTCTTCTTTATCTATATTTGGAAAATCTATTAAAATTCTAGAAATAAATGCTTTTGTAATAGGTTCATAATTTTTATATGTTTCTTCTACATAGTTAAATATAGAACTAACTACTTCTTTATTATATACTGTAGTTTCTTTATTTAATAGATCATCCATTTGTCCATTAACTATTCCAAATAATTCATTTCTTTGTTTTGGTGTATTAAATTGTTTATTTCTATACTCTTGATGAAATATATTGTGATTATTATAATCATCATTTTCATATAAATGATTCAATATTTTAGCATATTGTGTTTCTACATCTAAACCTCCATATGTTTCTAATATATTACGTAGCAAAGGTGCTATAAATCTTTCTTCTAAAGAATCTAAATATGCTGTACTAATTGTTCCTGTTGATCCTAAATCTTCTTTAGCCATATCTGCATCTATTCTTGATTCTAATTTAGATAAAGATATTTCTCCCCCATTAGTATATTCTGTAGGATTAAAAGCTCTGCCATCATATGATAATGTATTCAATGTATCATAATTTTCTGGTTCTAAATAACTTGTACCACTATTTGCTACAACTACATCATAATTAGCATTAGCACCAGTACCACCATCTTCTCTATATAATACATATATATTACCATTTTGAATAAGGTTTCTAATTTTTTCCATGGTTGGAATTTCTAATCTACCATCAGGTAAAGTAAATTGATCTTTCATAGATTCATATAAACCATGAGTTTCATCACTTAATATCTTAGATAAATTATTATATGTATATGCTGCTAATGCTAATTCTATATCTTCTTGTTGATTACCAGATGTACTTATATTTTTGTGTTCTTTTACTATAGGCATATATACATATGTATCACCAGGAATATTGTCTTGAAATGGACTAGCTCCATAATGTCCTTTTTCCATTGAATTTAATGTATAATTAATAGCTCTTTCAAATCTTATATTTTTTTGTTCATCATCATCTCCATATTCTGATAAATAATTAAAGTAAGGAAGTGCTTTGTTTAAAATAAGATCATTTATTAATGCTGGGTTTCTATCATAAAATTCTTCAGCTGCTTTTTGTGCTGTATATTCATCTTGTGTTTTTACTGCAAGCATAAAATGTCCAGAAGCATACAAGTTTATTGCTTCATTTCCATCTTTGTCATACCCAGCTTTCCATTGATTTACTATAGATTTTACAAATCTTGCTTTAATGTCATTTTCTCCATCACCTGGTAGTACATTTTCTGATAACCATTCATTATTTTTAGTTTCTATTTCTTCTAATTCATTTTGTGATCTGTTTACTTTCTTTTTCATTATTGCTGCTATTGAACCATTAGGCATACCTTCTGATCTAAGTTGGCTCATAGTAGTAAAAAATTCATCCATTTCAGTACTCATACCTTCAATGTCTAGGTATCCACCATTGGTCAGTACATCAAATGTAGATAATGTTTTATCTAATATTGCTTCTATATTTTTTTCTTCCATTTGTACAATTTGTGTTGGTCCTATTTGATTTAACCAATTAGCATATCCTGTTGGTATATATTTTTCATATTGCATAATTTTTGATATAGTAGTTAAATCATCTTCATTTAAACTATCAAAAAAATCTATTGTATTTTCATAACCATACCCTTTAAAAATAGTAGAATAGTACCCATCCATAATAACTTTTTCTCCACCCATTAATGTAATTTGATCTGCGTCTAATTCTGATATTCTATTACTTAAACTATTTTTAGGTTCTTGAAAATTAATACCATCACCAGCTGTATCAAAAATAACTTCGCCATATAATTTTGTTACATTATACTTTGCAACATTTAAATTAAAAATTTTATTTACTTTTTCTGGAGTAACCTCTAAACCCTGTTGTTCAAGACTTGTAGCTACTTCATCAAAGGTCATTGGTTCATAGTAATTACTACCTGGTGTACCTGACATTTTTACAAAATCACTACTAATGGTAGTAAGACTTTTTAAATTTCCTTCTATTTTTTTAATATTTTGATAGTTTTGTGTTTTATCAACTCCAACTTCATCTATTTTTTTTACTAAATTATTATTTTGTATTTTTGCTACATATCTATTATTAGCTTCAATAACACTTAGTAAAGTTTCTTCTCCAACTTTTACTCCTGTTTCACTTTCAAAAACATTATAGTTAATACCTCTGTTATTATTTTTATCTAAAAGATAATCACTTTGCCAATTAGCAAAAGCAAGATTTGCTTCATTCATTTCTATTGGATTTTGTATATCTATATCTTGATAAAATAATGATGCTATAGCATTGATTCTAGCAATTTCTACACTTTGTAATATTTGTAATTCTTTTGTTCTTAAATCTGATCCATTCATATCACCACCACTAAATGGTTCTAGTGCTTCATATTTACCTTTTAGTGAGCCTAATGCTTGGGTTAATACAGTTCCACTATATTCATGTATTAATCTTAATGCTTCTTCTCTATTCTTTGATGTTCTTCCTATGTTAAAGTAATGATTTTCTGCATCTATTACTACGTTATTAAGCCAAACATCAAACTTTTCTCTATTTTCATTATATGTTACAGTATTACTTTGTTCTCTTAATACGTCAAAACTTGTTATAAACTTTTGTTGAAACCAACCATCAGCAGCTATCTTTAATCTTTCTGGTGCATTACTTAATACAGCATTATGGTATGAGTTCATTTCAGCTGTAAATTCTTCAAGGTTTGGATTTTTACCAGATGTAAGTATTTCGTTTACTTTGTTGTTCATAAACATTCCTGTATTAAATTCATAATCATTCATCCAATTTGCATCATAAAGTTTTGCTTGTGCTTCACCAAAAGCATTTAAAGAATCAGCGATAGGCTGAGTTATACCAGATATATTAGGAGTACCTACTGTTACTACACCCATTCTAGAAGCTGTAGATGATGGTGATACTGTTGTAGTCGGTAGTATTTTTTGTATTTTAACCACGAATTATCCTATTCTTAAATCCTATAATTTTTTGTCCAAATGTTTTTTCGCCTTCTTTTAAATACATATCATGGTATTGCCATCCATTTACTACAGTAGTAGAAGCATTTACTAATGAACCTATATTAGAATATCTACTATCTAATTTTTCATTATAAATAGCTTGATCATAAGATGTTTTAATTTTATTTACATTAAATCTATTAGTAGCTAAATCTTGTTCTAAAACATTTCTAATATCTTGTTGTATTGCAAGAAAACTTCTACTTTCTCCTACACCACTAGCTCCTTTAACAGCTCTGTTATTTGCTAGTATTTGTTCTACTTCCCTTCTTCTTGCAAGTTCTGCTTGTAATCCTTCAAACTCTGCAACTTTTTTTTCTTGTTCATATCTTTTTATATTTTCTCTTGCAGCTGCACTTGCTGCTCGAGCTTGCAAAATACTTCCAGTTGCACTAATTCCAGCTGAAATCATAAACATAGTTGCTGGTGTTATTGCTGACATTAATATATTACCTCTAGTGCCATACCTAATAACTTTAATGGTAATGGTTCTGTTTGTGTTATTTTTACTGTAGGTGATCTATCATATCCAAGAAAATAAAATTCTTTTTTACCAGTAACCTTAGCTACTGATGTTGCTACATTAAAATCTACTTGTCTAATAATTAGATTCTTTGCAGTTCTATCTGATGCTTGTAAAGCAATATTAAGTGTATCTGCAACATCTATAACTGCTCTAGATATTCTTTTAAAATTTCCTGTCAATGGACCATTCTGTACTTCTTTATCTATAGGCATAGTTTCTAACTCAGGACTAAAATTAAATCCTATAGTAACTCCAGCTGGGTGAGCTTCATTTAGTGTTATTGTATTAGATCCTGTAGTAGTAAATGTTCCTAATGCCATTGTACCATCAACAGCATATACTGAAGTAGATGTCAAGTGCGTAGGTGTATTATGTAATCTACCTTGTACTATTGTAATTACTGCATTATCAGATGGAGTAGCTGCAAGTGTTTGATTTAATACTAATGTAAACCCTGTTGCTGTAGCATTAACAGTTTGAATAGTATATTCTGTACTGTTACCAGCTATTGTAATAATATCATTAGGATTTGGTGCAGTTGTATATCCATCTACATTTAATGATAATCCTGATTGACTACTGCCATTTACTTTAGGAGAACCTTGTTGATTTAATGTTGTAACATCAGAACAATCTAAAGTTAAAGTATCATCATCAGCAAACTTTTCTAGTGTATATATAGTAGAACCACCTATAACTCTAGATACAACACAAAATAAATTTTCATTAACTGCTGTAATACTTGTAAAATTATCTCCTGATCTAGTACTCCATGCTGTCCATCCAGCAATCTTTTCAGATCTAATACTATGGAATAAAGCTAGTGTTCCGTCTGTATTAGTAAAGAAAGCAAATTGTTCTGGTCTAGTTGCTGTACCAGTTATCATAGCCATATCTACTGGATTATTAATAACTTGCGAAGCAAGTATAGATATTGAAGTAGAGGCATATGCTGATTCTACATCTGAAAAAAGATATTCTCTTATAGCTTTACCATTCTTTTGTGCATATAAAGTAGCTCCATCAAATATAACTGGTCTTGCTCTATTACATCCATATGGTGTTTGCCTCATAAAAACAATATTAGAAGGTGTGACTGCTGAAGTATCAGAAGAAGAAGGTACAAAAAATTCACCACCATCAGTAAATACTTGTAAGTTTCTTGAACTTACTAAATGCCTAATCTCATTAATTCTATCTGCTGTTATAGTTACATCTATAGCGTCATCTGCATTACCAGAACCTACTTCAAAATTAAAATATTCTCCTACTACTGAACCTATAACTGATGCTGGTTTATCCTTAATACCACCAAAATATAATCTATTATCATGGAATGTAACTGCTTGGGGAAAACCTTTTATTGAAGATATAAGTTGTTCTGCCCATACAAAATGAGGACCATTACTTACTGTATCTTCTATAACTGTAACAGTTATTTCTGTAGAACTTGTAAATCCTGTTACTTTAACTTGTTTATTATTTACTAATAAGTATGTACCTACATAATCTGCTGTAAAATATCCTGAACTAGCTGTTAATGTTCTTCCTGTACCAGTTGCGTGTGCAGACAAAGTAACTGATATAGTTGATGCAGCATATTTAAAAAAAGGTTGTGTTGTTTTATTAACACCACCTACAGTAACAGTTTCATTTTCTTCAAATGTAAATAAACTTACTGCAAAGTTTGATGCAGAAGTTCTTACAATTTTAACTATAGGGTTATCTCTATGTACAATAAATACTGTATCACCAAACTGTGCATAATTTAATTCAAATAATTGTGCTGTTGTCCAATTACAGTTGCTAGTAATATTAGCTTGAACACTAGCACCACTACTATTAAATACATCTAATCTATTATTAGATAAAGCAAATACTGCCATCTCATCGTTAGAAAATATAAAAGGAATTATTCTTGATGCTCCAGGTAATGTTGATTTATATGTAGTACCTGGTCTACGCATTAATCCACCTTCATCAAGTAAGTACCAGTTTCTTAATGTCTTTGCTCCATTGAAATATGCAGAAGCATCTGTTCTTGCGTTTAATAAAGGATTAAGTTCTCCACTTGCAAAGTTAGTGTATACAGTTCTAAGGACCTTTGCCATTAGTATCCTCCAGTAGTCAATCTATCCTGTATAAACCTTTTCGTATTAAGAACACTATTAGATACTTCTTGACTATCTATGTTCTTTGCTATTCTCATTTGGTTTTCACCAAGTGTTTCAAACTGTTGTATCATCTGTGCATCTCTTGCTACAGATCCAGCAAATATTGCTGCTAATTTATATTGTAAAGCTAATTTAAAATACTCTGGGAAGTCTGATTCTTCTTGTCTAAATATATAATCTGCTATTAATACATTAGTAGATCCATATGTATTACAAAAAATCTTATCTCCATATCTTGCATAGTGTATTGGATTGTCATTAACTGTAACTGTATTTAAAACTAATAGTTCAGGACTTGATGGTAATTGATAAGCATATTCATATCTTCCTGTAGGTGCATCAGCTAATAAAGAAAGTTGTTTTTGTTCTGTAGCAAACTTCCATCTATGTCTAGATAAACAAGACTTCAGTATATTTTCATACATATTAGAAGCTACTAATGCTTCTGTTGAACCATCATCAAAAGATGAAATAGGTTGTGCGCCTATCATAATGATAGCTCTTGCACATATGTCTACTTTAGTATCTGCCATGGTTAAAGGGGGGAATAAATCCCCCCAATATCATTATGATAATAATGCAGTTGTTACTGTAGAGGATGAAGCAGCTGATACTATTAAAATATCTACTACACCATTTGATCCACCACTGTTTACAATAATTACATCACCAGCATTTAAGTCGCCTGTTGCTGATAAAAAGTAATCTGCATCATCAATAGTTCCTATGGCATCTCCATCAGAGTAGTACCACATAGAATTACTATCTCCCATTTGAGAGATCTTCTTAATTGGATTTGAAGTTGCGTATGCCATGATTAACTCTCCCTACATTTCTGCACTCTACATCCGTCAGTATCAATAAGTACTGCACCCATTGACATATATGATGTAGTTAGGTGTGCTACCTTCTCAGGTATGTAGTTTACTTCAGTTCTTACATCTGAACCTACACCTAATCCCATTGATGACTTATGCCATGCTAATGTAAATCTATCATTAGAACCATCTTTTGATAAACCACTAAATGCCATCCACATAAATGAAATCCATCTCTTTGCTGTTAATCCACCTTTAAATGGAAGATCAGCTTCACCGATATATTCAGCTCTAGAGAATTGATCTATGGATAAAAGATCTGACCATTGGTTTCCACCAACAACCCAATATCTTTGTCCATCATCTGGAACATCATTTTCTTGGAATGTTTCAAACATCTTCTTAGCTTTGATTAAAGACATACCAGCGGCAGAATCAGAGTTTGCGTTGTGTGCTACTGCTGTAGCTCCAGCATCAAAAGTATCTGTTACAATACTGTCTGTTTTTCTACCAAGAGCATATGCTGCGTTTTGAGCAACAATGTTTCTTTCATCAATGTTTACTTTTAGTTCGTCTAGTTTGTCCACATAGTCTGCTGCGTAAAAGTCGTTTAGTGTTGCAGTTACATTAGAGTGTACAGAGTTCATAGCGACAACTTCGGCATGTCTTGCTTTTGTTGAAGCAGAACCCTTGGCTACTTTTTGAAACTGAACGGTATTTCCTTTTACGTTGCTAACATTACGGACCATATTTTTGAGCTTAGAGCCCATTCTTTGATAAGCCATATGCACTTCTGCTTCGAACTGCTTTATAAAGGCTTGGTCTATAGTCGCACTCATAATAAGTTTCCTTTCGAGTATTCTTGGTTAATAATCAAGTTGTCGTTATAAACTTTAGTATGTTATCCTACTGGGCATATTCCAGTCTATTTCGGCTTGTTAGTTGAGATATATTATATTTTTGTCATCTTTACAAGACCAGAAGCAATAAAAACATTGACATCACCAAATGTATATGACCCATCAGATTCTTCTATGTATGATGAAAATGTCTTTATATGCTTTTGATCTTTAGAATAAAGATAGGCTTCTGTAGTAATAACAGCTGGTTTTACTGTATCCATGTCATTTTTTGACATCCATTCACTATGACCAGTAGGATCTTCCCATTTAAAAATATACTTTTTAAAAGGAAGTTCTTTATTCTTAGCCATATTTCTTTTCGAATAATTTTGTTACTTTATCGTAATATGCTTTATCTCTGCGTGATGGATCATAATATCTAGGATCATTCATCATAGATCTTAAATCATCTTCTTCTAGTTCTGCATCTACTACAGTATTAGCATTAGGTAATGGTTTGCTTTTAGTAATATTCATTATTTCTTCAATAGCTTTGACACCTTCAGCAGTTGTGGCTAACTTACTCATAGCATCATATGCTTCAGTAGATAAATACTTCTTAGACCATAGCTCTGCTGCTTCTAATCTAGACTTAGCATTATCTCCGAGTGTTTCCATTTCTGATTTTATATCTGGTAATCCAGCTATTTCATTATTAACAAAAGCATTAACACCTCTATTAAATACTTCTTGGGATAATTTGTTTTCTTTACAAATATTTGACCATTCTTTAAGTAATTCTTGTTCTTCATTTACCTCAATGTTTACATCTTCAGGTACATCAGGCATAACAATTTCATATTTTTCTGGGATAGAACCTAATCTTTCTTGTTCTATATCTGTTCGTATTTGGTTTGATAACTCATCAGTTCTCATACCTAATTTCTTTTCTAAAGAATTATATGATGCACTAAGTTCCTCAACTTTAATTTCATTTCTATCTGTATCCCAAAATTTTTCAGGAACATACTCAGGTCTACTAACTTCTGGTTCTTTTTGTGTAGCTTCTACTGGTTGTTGTTCTTCTGATTGTACTGCTTCTTCTGACATTAACTCTCCTTATGTGTTTCTATTCTTTTTTGTATAATAAAATATAAATATCTCATTCCCTCTAAGTGTCTTAGCTGGTCATTTGTAATATCTCTACCAGCTACAGCATCTACTGTAATAGATTTTAAGTAATTTAAAACCTTTTTTCCTAGATCTGTTTTAAATAATGCAGCAATATCAGCATTAAGCTCTATTTCTGCACCTTTTGATCTAGTAAATCCGTCTATTGAATGATAAAAACCTTCAGGTTTGTTGCGTATCTTCTCCCAAGCCACCTTGTCCTCCTTGCATTTGTTGCATCTGTTGTAGTTGTTGCATCTGTTGCATTACTTGTTGCTGTTCAGCTGCATCTCTAATAATTTTTTCTGGTAAATTCATTTTTTCTGCTAGATATCTAGCTACTTCTTCTTGTTTAACTATTAAATTTAATACTTCAGGACCGAATGTTTGACCTAAAGTAGAATTAAATCTATTAACATCAGCAATATCTTGTTCATTCTGCGCCCTTGATAGTGGTGATTCAGGAATAATTTTTATTTCTTTGTTATCTATACTAGGTATTTCTATTCTTCCTTGTTTTTTTAGTATGTATATAACTCGTTTAATTAATGGTTGTATAAATTCTGATTGTAATCTACCAAATGATGATCCTATTTGTCTTGATAGATCGGACATTCTTTCTGCAACTTCAGTAGCAGACATTGGTGTACCTTTTGTTGGACCAAGTGTATCCATATATAATGCTTTTCTAATATTATTTCTCATATCTTCTAACACTAATTGTGCTACATCAAATCTACCAGCACCATTAATAGGCTGTAATCCTCTAGATCCAGGAGCAACTGGAATTATTGTGCCAGGCACTAATGCAATATTATCTGTATTAATTACTCCATCATCTTCTAATTGATAAATACCAGATATATTCATCTGTGCATTTTCTAATATTAATTCTACAGTAAGGTTAGTAGTCTTAATAGCTGACATAGCATTAAATACTGGTCCACGACCATAAACTTCTCCTGATGCTTTGTTCCATCTAAATGTAATAAATGGATTAGATCCAGCTCCAGTATACTTTTCTTGTATTATAATTGATTCATGTTCTTGTACACATACTACATAATCATATGCTTCTTTATTTACATCAGAATAATTACGCATTGTACCTTCAATAACATTAATCTTTTGATCTGGATCTTGTGATAATTTATTTATTGTAATTTCATTAAGTTCTGCATTTGGATATAATACTTTTAGATCTCCTAATCTAATTTGTCGCTTTCTATATATACAATCAATTTTATTATTAGGTCCACTATTTAAAGTTATATGAGGTAAAGGTATTGCATTGAATACTATAGGATCAGATGCTGTTCCTTCATTAACTAATAAACATCCTGTACCTACTGCACAATCCATAAATGCTTCATGTACTTCTTGATTAAAATTAGAGTTGTGTAATACTTCAAATATATATTGAGTTATTGAATCTAACTGTTCATCTATTTGAGGAGCTATGTCAGGTGCTATTTCAATACCTGATTTTAAATTAATCCATCTACCAAATGTAGGAGTTATACCAGCTTGTAATCTACTAGCAAATTCTTGAATACCTACTACAGCTGTTTCATCAAATATTCTATCTGTTCTTTTTTGCCCAGGTGATTCTTCATAAAAAGATTCTCTACCTGGCATAGTGTATTCATATGCTTCTTCAAACTTAGATTTCCATATAGTTTTTAAAGCATCTGCTTGTGAATATTTTTTTAAAAACATTTTTGCTGACATTTCATCAGACATATTTGCAGCAGATCTGTAACTATTATATTCCATTAAACTGTATATTCACCACCAAAACCTTGTCTAGTACCAGTAATAAATTTTCTATCTCCTTTAGAAATATCTCCATCTTTTAAACTTGCTAAATATTTTTTCTTTTTTGTTTCTTTACTAACTATATTATCTCCAACTGGAGCTGCCATTTCTTGACCTTGAACCTCTTGATTTTTGTTTTGATTATTTCCAGAATCTATATTTTGGTAAGAAAACATTTGTTTATTATTACTTAAATATTCTTGATAAGGTGTTCTTGATTTCGCATACAAAACACTTGGCATTACAGGAATACCAGCTAATGCAGCAACTGCTGCCATTCCAGCTTTAAATCTTTTTTGACTTTCAAACATTTGTTTTGATAAAGGTATTGATTCTCTTTTGGATGCTTTAAATGCCTCATTAGCTTGTGATGTAAATACTAAACCTTTATCTGTTTGCACTCCTGTCATAAAACTACCATCAGCTCTAACAGTTCCTAAACCTTGATTAGCTAAATATTCATTTCTTGCTGCTTGGTATTCTGCACCATACATTTGATTTGGAACAGTAGAAGATGTAAATCCTTTTGTAACTAATGTACCAGCTGGAGTATTCATTACATTAGGACCAGTAATACCTAATTTTTTTTGAGCATATTTATCTGCATTAATACCTTGTACTACTGCATTTGATTCAGCAGATTTATTAGACATTCCACCTTTTGATGAACTAGCTCCTTGTTTTGCACCCATTAAGTTTCTTCTCCATCACTAAAAAAACCACCACCACCAGCTTTTGAAAATAATGATCTAACACCAACCATTCCTTTACCAAATCTTTTCTTATATCTTTTTTCTTCAGCTTCTAATCTTTTTTTTTCTTCTTCAGCTTTTTTACGATCTTCTTCCATTTGCTTTTCCATAGCTATTTCTGAAGCTGATTTTCTGTATTTTGGTGTTCTAAATATTCCCATTGTTTACATCCATTATGTACTAAGTATTTATATAACCCATAAGGTGTTATAATCAACCTATTAATACCTAATACCCTCATTATTACTGTAACGCAACTATTTTCTCTTAACCATGCTCCTTGAAATAATTTAAATTTTTCTCTTTGAAGTGGACATTTTAAAATAACTCCTTTGTTGTTTACAATATATTCCATTATGTAAGATATTTCTTCACCAGATAAAACTTTTACATCAAGTCTTTTGTGTATGTGTTCTATAATAATCCATACATTCTTAGTATGATCATACCCCATCATGCCACAATGTGCCATACCCCCTCTCCTAAACATATGATACCACGATTCTAAAGGTGGATCATAAAAGAATACTAGCCATTCTTTCGGAAAATATCCCATTTACCTCGCTTATTTATTGTATTTCTATTAAATATATCCCAACTTTTGTAAACATTTGTAACTGTTTGTTTCTGTGGTCCTACAGTTAAAGATCTACCTTCTCCAGCACCTAACATTAAATACTGTAGTGCATCATGTACATGAGAATATTTATTCTTATTAGGTCTATCTTCATATCTTTCTCCAGATGTTTGTATTCTTCTATAATGGTAGCCACCTAAAAAACCTTTTCTTAGCTGATTACAGGATGGTGATAGTAAGAAACCTGACTTACCATCAACCATCCTATTCAATGCAGATTCTACTGATTCTATTCGTAGAGCTACATCATTTGATGGAGCTGGAAAGGCTTGGATACCTTGCTGTCTAAGTATCTGAAAAGGAGTAGTTTCATCTGTCTGCGCCCTAAAATCACCAGCTGGATCACCAAATATTTTTAAATCTTTATCTGCACAATGTTTTATTATTTCATGCTTTAGCATCTCACTAAACTTAACTGTGCCTATATCAAAACAAACTAACTCATGGTTTATAATCCATCTACCATCAGGTAGTCGTTGTCCAAATACAGCAGAAGGTGTTAGACCAAAGTCTAACCCTATATATACTGAAGTATCTGCAAACTCTATATTCTCACTAGCTATATGTGTATCTTCTCTAAATGAACCATAGACTAACTTTCCATCTTCTATAGTTCCTAATTTATTTAAAACATAAACATCTATCCACGATTTTGATTTACCTCTAATAATATTACTATAATACTCAGGAGTAACATTCTTAATATTTTCTGCTGTTGTATTTAGTTCATAACCCTTAATTTTATCATCTTCTTTTTTTTCTAACATACCTGGAGGTTGTACAAAAAATTTCCAGTTATCAGGTTTAACTAACATTAATGATTCTTCTTGATTCATATGATCTGGCACTGGCACTTCTCCTGACATTATAGACCACCAATGATCTTCATCTGGTGCATTAGTATCAGCAATAACACCGTACCATGTAGGTCCACCATCTTTAATTGCTGGAAATCTACCTACACGCATAGTACAAGCATCTACAATAGACTTAGGAATTTCTCTAGCTTCATTGATCCATACTCCTGTAAGCTCTAGTGATAATAGTTTCTTCACATCTTCTGGTCTATCTAGTGCTAAGAATAAAACTTCTAATTCAATATCATTAATCTTTATGTGATGTGTAAATGGTACTGAATAAGTAAAATTACCAAATGTATGTTCTGGAAACCAATCTAACCATGTTTTCATGGTAGTAGTTTTTAACTGAGGGTTTGTGTTTCTGATTACTGCCCATCTAGATTTTCGTTTACCATCAGGAGATGGTTGTTGTCTGGCAGCTCTTCTAAAAATTTCTATACAACAAGATACTGATTTGCCTGATCCTACTGGACCTCGAACACCTCTAAAGAAGCTATTATCCTTCATAAAGGATTTAATAACTTCTCCAGGTGCTTTATAATTTAATCCACTCACACAGTATTGGAATCAGTACCAGCTTTAATTAACTTGTAAATAGTTTCAGGTAGTAATGATTCAATAAACATATCTGCTTCTTTATCCGTAATTAATTCTTTTGGATAGTGAGAGAAATGAACCTTCTTAACAATCTTTCTTAACTTCATTCTGTCTTGAAAAGATATAAGATCCTGTGCGTATTGCTGTGTCATACAGACTGTACTATTGCAATAACTATTATAACAGCAACTGCAACAACTAATGTCTTACCTTTTTTGTTAAGATTATTCCAACGATCTAGCATTTTATTATACATATCTAGCTCCTTACTTTTTCTTTTTACTACCCATAATCTTTTTCTTTAAAAATTCTGGTAGTTTTTTTTGGTTGCCTTTTAACTTTTTAGAAGGTCTACCTTTTTGTGAACCATAAGTTCCTTTGCCCATAGGCATTTTAGTATCCACCCATCATAGGTTTCTTAGGCTTCTTACCAGCTTTTTTCATAGACATAGCTGTAGCTGATTGTTTCTTTGCTTTCTTAGTCTTCTTAGGTTTCATCATACCTTTCATGTTACTCTCCTATATGCTCTTGTTTTTGCTGCAATAGATTTAGGTTGTTTAACAAACTGTTTTCCTTTTCTACTGCCTTTTCTCTTAGCTCTAGTAGTACTGGCATACTCAGATGCTGTCAATGATTTGATAGCTGCTTCTGGAAGATATCTTTCTCCAGTCTTAGCAGATGGTTTACCAGATTTAGTTCGCCACTTCTGCTTTGTCCATGCTTTCAGACTTCTCTGAGATTTAGCCAATGCCATTACTTACCTACTAATTTTTGAGCTTTCTTATGAGCTGCACCAAATGTTTTGCCAGATCTCATTTCTTTTTTCATCATATCCATATGTTTTTTGCTATGATGGACACTATGTTTTTTTAAAGTGTCTTTTTGTCTTTGTGTTAAAGCTACCATTATTTATAACCACCTCCAGCTTTCTTATAAGCAACAGCTAACATTTGTGCCTTCCTAGCACTCCACTGTCCACTCTTGCCTCCTTTTGTTCCAGACTTTATTCTCTGGAATATTCTTTTTCTCATAGTGGGTTTAGTATAGTTCCCAGCTTTATTAACTGTACTCACCACTTCACCTTGTTTGCCCAATATGCTGCTGACATATTACCTTTCGCTATATTCTTTGCGTGCCTCGCCTTAAAAGACTTTGCTCTCTTTGTCATAGTTCTATCTCCTGTCTTTCCTTGTTGTCCAAACCTAATAGTCTTAACTTTATCTCCAGACTTAGCTACCACTATGTGTGATTTAGTCTTATGTCCAGGAGTTCTTTTAGGTTTATTAAAACCACTAACTCCAGCTCTCTTTATTCGAGGATCTGCCATACCTTAATCAGATTTTTTATTCTTTTTTCTTGCGTCTGTTCTTTGTTTTACTATAGCAAGATTAGTGTCTGATACAATTCGATTTTCCATTCCTCTTTCTCTAGCTAGTTTATCACTTGCATCATCTACCCCACGATTAGATCCCATTTTCCAACTAGGTAGAACAGCAGACCTTTTTTCTGCTTTAACACTATCCTTTTTAAATAAACTATTTGCCCATTTCTTAATACCATTAATAATTAGTTTAGCCTGAATAGTATTAAAGTTATCTTTATTCATCATCATAGCTTTAAATCCTAAAGCTCCACTATCCCCTAAATAACCTTGTAATAATCTATCTTTGTTATAGCCAATTTCATCAAACTTATTGATTTGGCTTTCAGATAAATCAGACCAGTAATCATTAAATGCATTAGTAGCTTTGTTTACAGCAGCTTTTTTCTTTTCCTCTTTGTCTACTTTTTTAAACTTTGTTCTATTTGCTTTTACCATGATCGAACCTTACTATAAAAAATATTTTTTTGAAGTGCTTTTTTCAACTATGTTGTGTGTAAAGGTGGTTACCACTCTGCTGTCGCCCTATTTTCAACCCCCCCTACCTCGCTAGTCTAGGTCTATGGAGATACTAACATTTCCGTGGTGAGAATGTTGTACCTTGTCAGGAGCTTTCATGCCGATTCTATCTAGTAGATCCTTTGATGCTTCTAGTCTAACATACTCAGACTTACCATTTTGTATAAGGTGTAGTAATGTTGAGGATGCGTGGACAGAACCTAGTCCTAACTTGTTGGATACTTCTTGTTGAAGGTATGCCTGTACCTTTGGCAATCGTAGTGTCCTACTAGCTACTACTCTACCAGCTTCTCCCTTAGAATAACCAGCCTTCTGTGATGCTTCGGTTATGGTGCAACCTGTGGCTACGAGGGTATCAACCAAAGCTCTTTGTTTGTATGTCAGTCCGTCTTTCTTTGATAACTGTGTTCTTGCCATTTACGATAGATACCAAGTGATTCGTAACCATGTCAAGTAAAAAATTGTAAATAAATATTGACCTATGACTTATGTATTACCTCAGTCGGCTATGGCGATAACCTCCTTCGTATCCTCTATATCTCATACAGACACAGGCAACCCAATATTTATTTTTATCTCTCTCGAATATGCTCTATTCGTCTGTATCAGCTATGTACTCACATCAGCAATCTACACAGACGAACTACCACGATATACAACCTGTAAACATGCACACTTAGTCCAGCACGAAGTTGTGCGACTAAGTTCTAGCATGTCGACAGAACGATATATCTGTGGTGACGAGTAGGCATATTCAGAGATCGAAAGGAGATCATCATGAAATACAACTCATACACTATCATGTCGAAGGTAGCAGAAACTATCAAAGACACACTAGAAGATAAATATCAAATGGACTTTTGGTATAATGACAGGACCTTGGATGACAAGGATATAGAAGGAGTAATAGTATCAGAAGGTGGATCTAGGGATTCATGGGGAATCACCATAGAAACAGAGGATGATGAAGGTAAGGAGTATACTATGGATATAGGAATAAGAATGAAGGAGATCAAATAATGGATTATCAAGATGAAATTAACAAATACATTGACCTAGCAAAAATAGCAGAACTCAATGGAGATCTAGAAACAGCTGAAGCATACAGAGCAGAAGCACAATGGGTATCAAAGCAAATGGATGACTATGATATCACAGAACTAAATACTGATTTGGAGGTAGTAAAATGACTGAATGGAAAGTAGAAACTAAAGAACTATTATTTATAAATGATGCAGCTAAACAGGATATGAATGAAGTATTCGACTTACTGTATCCAATAAAAGGCACAGAGTTTATGCAAGGATGGTGTAAAGACAGTATCATGTATGAATGTCTAGGTGCTAGAACAGGCATGAACAATGCCAGTAGCAGAGCAGATCAAGCTAAAAGAGCATTGACTAAGGCAAAAGATGATCGTGTAGATACTGTAACAGAGATTGGTCAACAACAAGACTATGACAGAGTAGCAACATTCAGAGGATGGTCAGATCTAGCAGACTATTGGACTAACAAATACGACACCTGGTCAGCTAAATTTGAGATATTATATGGTGAAACATGGGAAAAGGCTTTGGAAAACAAGAACAAAAACAAGGCAACACCATCTACACTAAGACAACCAACAGATGAAGAGCATGAAGAATTTGCAGAAAGTATTCTAAATGCAGACATCAACACATTGGTGGGTGAGGGGATATAATCCCCCCCCAACAGGAAGGATTCTGGTATCACCGAATGATATTAATTTTAATTATAGCAGTATACATAATGTATAAAGGAGGCAACTATGCACAAAGAAACATTAGGAATTGTGGATTACTTTTTCAGACTAATAAAAAAAGTTTTTATGTCAGTAATCAACGGAGTACAAGGACTTAAATTTCAAGATAGATCAGAGTATATAGGTACATTTGTACTAATATATTTATCACTAGGTGGTGGACTAGTAATGATGTGGATGTTGTTAGGATTAAATCCAACATTAATACTATCAGTAATTGGTGCACCAATATGGATATTCATAGTATGGGTATCAAACAATCTCACAGTAGCAATAATCAATGATCGTAAGAAAAGATCAGAATATAAAAGGAAAAAATAAATGGAAACATTACTTATGATACTAGGAATAATAGTACTATCTTTAATGTGTATATCATTTCTCGGTAGTATAACAGCAACATTCTTATTCTATCGTGCAATAACACAGGAAGATAAGCAGTCTGAATAGACTGCTGGTGATAGGAGGTATCACCGAATCCGACATTTTGACTTTTTTAAAAAGGAGAAACAAATGACTAGACTACCACTACCACAAGATAGCTTCACACAAGATGAACTAGATAGATTTGATGTTATCTATACAAAATACTATGAGCATTGTAATAATTATCAAGACTTAGAAAACAAATGTGTAGAGCATATGCTACATGATGGAATGAAACTAATCTATACACAAGAAGTCAGAGAGATGGTTAGAGAAAGGTTTGATTATGATCTCAACAGAGAACCAAACATTCAGTAAGTGTATCAGATGTCTAGGACTTGGATTAATAATAGATTGGAATAATCCAGAGAGTTCAGATGAATGTGATATGTGTAATGGAACAGGAGGTACTAATGAATACAGAAGGATTAAAAATATTAAAGGCAAGATTGTGGGATCAAAGACTAACCACAAGAGATGCAATAAAATATCACGGTGAATCAACTGCACTTAGTCAGTTAGATGATTTGTTTCTAATAGAAAATGAAATATTAGAGGAGTTTGAATCACTCAGAGATAAACTAACTAAGGACATCAAGACTGTAGAAGATTGGCTTAAACAGTTAAATGAGTTTAGATTTGAAACCAGATAGGAGGTAAATCATGCGAAGCATAAGACCAGGACATTACCAAGCAACTATATCTTATGGTCAAGATCAAGTGATCGTAGTTAATATTGTTAAGATAAAGTCTAACTTTCAACACAGTATTACTAAATGGAGATTGACTGTTGATGATAGTGTACTAGGTCCACAACATAAAACTGATTGGGATACCAAACAGATGGCTATGGAAACAGGAAGAAAAGAAGTAGAGAACCTTATGTTCAAAGCTTTAGAACTGAGGATTATCAAGGGTTTTCAGTTACCCAAAAATTATTATGGAAAGGAAAAACTACATGAAGTGTAATGCAGAAACATTTAAAGATCTAATGTGTAAGGTAAATAGAATATCACCAGGTGCAGAGGTAAAGTTTGCATCAAAAGTATATCATGGAACTAGAGAAGAAGGTGAGTTCAAAGAACATGAGTTCAAAAAAATAAATAGTATTCTAATTGAGTTTGAAACTTACTCAGGTAGAGATGAGATAATTATAACAGTTGAATAGTATGAAAAACTATAGAGTTGTATTATCTTGGAATGTACAAAAAACTTATTTTGTGAATGCAAAAGATAGTGAAGAAGCAAATGACAAAGCAATACATGGTGGAGGACTTGATGAAAGTTATGATTCATATGAGTTTGATGACTATATTGAAACAGTAGAGGAGGATGAATAATGCTACCAACAGAACTAATGTTTGAGGTTCGTGAAGAACCTGTATACAACCAACATGGCTCAAGGCTAGATGGCTACAAGCAGTTGGTTAAAGATGATAACAACGAACTGATTGCAGTTCATAAGAATACATATCGAGTTATATCACATGACAAAGCACATATAGAAGCACTTGATTTTCTACATGAAAACTTTGATACAAATGGTATGACTGAGCAACATAAGTGGTCTAATCGTGGTGCTGTTATGGCTACCAGATTTACTTTACCAGAGTATCAAATACCATTCAAAGATACATCCATTGGTCTAGAAGCTGTAGTGTGGAACAGCTATAATGGTATGCGTTCATTCAGATTTGATCTAGGTTTCTACCTATTTCTATGTCTTAATGGACTAAAGAATTCAGTATGGGATATCAGTTTGAATACAGCACACAAAGGTAGTAATGAAATTAAACTAAAATTACCTGGTTTGTATTCCGCTATGGATGGACTACATACTGTACATAACTGCATGGAAAACTGGATTGCAGAAGATGTAAACTATGGTGAGTTCAGTTATGAAGTAGATAAGCTATGCTTACAACCTACAAGGAATGATAAAAGCCATGTAAATCAACAACATAAAAGGTACATACAAGATCAATATGATCAGAACTATGCTAAAGAATTTGGTGAAAACAAGTTTAGTGCATACCAAGCTATCACACATTGGAGTACACACTACCCAAGTGATTCAGTTAATACTAGATATGATCGTGAAAGAAAGGTTGCAAACTGTCAGTGGTTTCACTAAAACAGAATAGAGGGCAATCAAACTTCATAGTATATGATCTCCTTCCTCCGCATGGTTGCCCTCAATACATAAACATTATGGGAAAAAAAAGAGGTGTAGTACCTAAACATATGCTAGTATTAGAAAGATGTTTAGTCTGTAATAAAAAATGGACTAAAGCTATGATGATAGACTACAGAGAATACACATGTATAAAGTGTTACAACAGGAGGAGTAATGAAAAAAATAAACCCCATTGATCCAGGCTATTATATTGGACCAGCGATTCAAGTTATAGATGTTATAGAACAATTTAAATTAAATCATCACGAAGCAAACATTATCAAGTATGTAATAAGAAACAGACATAAGTACCCTGATAAACCAACACAAGATTTAAAGAAAGCTCGTTGGTATATAGATAGGTTAATAAATCAATATGAAAGTAAATGATCTAGTCAAAGGGTTTGTAAGAGATAAAAGATTAAAACCAAATAAAAAACAAAAGTATAATCTTGCAGATCCAGTACAAAGAAAAAGATGGTGGATAAAAAAAGTATGTTATTTAGCTAGAGTTTGGTTTGATCGTGAGATAGAATACAAACTAAGAGTAGGTTTAATAGACGGAGATCCATCTGCTAAGAGATTAGCTGATGCACTATGGAAGAAAAAAACTGATATTGAAAACATTGTAGAGAGGAAGGTCAATGAATATAAACAATCAAAAGAAAGTTATAGACAGAAGCTCAGGGATCGGAGGGAGTGATGCTACTTATCTAGCAGCTGGTAAGTGGAAAGATTTATATAATATCAAGAAAGGTTTAGTTGAAGATGACTTAACATTTGTACTACCAGTACAGTTAGGTATATACACCGAAGCATTTAATAGAGAATGGTTCACAGCTAATTTAGATTTCCCAGTACAAGAGATAGACCATACACTAGTACATAAAGACTATCCATTTATGTTAGCTAATGTAGATGGTTTTGTATTGAATCAAGATCTAAAAACTATGGGTATCTTTGAAGCTAAACATACAAACATGATGACTAAAGAAGATACAATCATTGAGAAATATTATGCTCAAGTACAGCATTACATGATGGTAGCTAACAAAACTAAAGCATGGTTATCAGTAATATTTGGTAATGTGAGATGGAAAGCATTTGTAATTTCACAAGACAAAAAGTTTCAGAAGAAACTATTAAATGCAGAGCATCAGTTCTGGACAATACATATAGAAAAAGATGTACCACCTGATGACTATGTAGATTTTCAATCTATTGAGGAGGTAATATAAATGGATGAAAGTAAAAATACTAAGAGTAAAGATATTAATCTTAAAGACAAAACTTTGGATATATGGAATCAGGCTAAAGAAACTGATCCAAGATTCACTAAGAAGGTATCCTTTGGAGCTAGGAGTTTTACTTCTATTGATGCTCACTATCAGATCAGACGAGCTACAGAGATCTTCGGACCAGTTGGTGCTGGTTGGGGATATAGTGTCAAGTACGATACTCTAACACATGACAACAAAGCATTTCAATTTGCTGATGTAGTTATATGGATAAGTAAACCAGAGATGGCATACGGACCAGTAAGAGGTTGTAACTTATTAGTAGATGGTAAAGGTAGAGTAGATGATGATGCACCAAAGAAAGCATTAACAGATGCACTAACAAAAGCACTATCACATTTAGGATTCAATGCTGATGTATTCATGGGTATGTTTGATTCAAACAAATATGTGAAACAGCTTGAAGAAAAATACAAGGGTAATGTAGATAAATCAAAAGTACAGGAGGTAACAACTAATGATTAATAAAGTAATACTTGTAGGCAGAACTGGTACAGATCCAGAAATTAAAACTATCAAGTCAGGTGAGATGGCTATTATGTCTATCGCTACAACTGAGAAAGTAACAGATAAAGAAACTCAACAAAAGAAAGATAAAACTACTTGGCATAAAGTAGTAACATTTGATCCTAATCTTTCTAAGACTATCAAAGATTATGTAACTAAAGGTACTCTATTATATCTAGAAGGTCAGATAGATGTATCACAATACACTGATAGTAGTGGTAATAAGAAATATAATACATCAATTCTAATACCAAGATTCTCTGGTGTTATGAAGATGTTAGGTGGTAAGAATGATAAGTCTGTAGAATCAGTCAATCATGATGCCTTACCAGATGATGATATTCCTGACATACCATTTTAGTTTCCATATGGAACTGTGTAGGAAAGACATAAGGTAGTAAGCGTAAAGCTAAAGCTGGTGGCTACACGCCTACACAGTAAAGTTTCGTGATACTGAATAGCTATCAGTATCGGCTGACTGAATAACGTCTATACAGAGGCGTAAGGTACACTAGAGATGAAGTATGGGCAAATGCCTGAGATAATCAAAGGTGGTTGTAAGTAGGTAAATGATGAATGTATATCTGTAGCTGAAAGCATGAGGGTAATAACACTAATCCCTCGCCCTTGGCGAATTTAAGAACGATTAATACAGGCGTTATATCCTAGTTAAAGCGTGTGTTGGTCAGCTTCTGAAAGATTACTAGAGGCATCGAGTTGGAGCAAATATATGGTTGGTGAGAAAGGACGAAGCATAAGGTCATCCTGGAAAATCCATTAAATCATTCCAGGTACATGAATTGACATGTTATAAACAAAGCCATATATATACTACATGGTATTAAAATCTCAGCTTGATGAACTAATAGAAACCTTAACTGATTATACTAGGTATCTATCTCAGTTCGGATATGATGATGAAACAATCTTTTGTGCATATGCTGTTACTGCTATGTATCTAACAGGAGAAAAGAACTCTAAGAACATTGGTAAGTCTATAATGAAAAAGGTTAAGAGTATTAATGTTGTTGAGAGTACTGGTCATACAGTTCACTAGCATATTCTAATGCATCAAAGTCATAGTAATCCCAGAACTTAAACTCTGGTTTATACTTACCCCATGTTAGTTCTGAATGATGTTCAAAACATAATGGTACTACAAGATAATTAGATCTTTTAAATTGTACTTGTGAACCTCGTAAGTGGTGAACATTCATAGGAGTGTTTGATGTACATCCAGGTACACAACATCCATGTTCAATTATTTTATTAAAATATTTTTTATCTTTAGATGTATATCTGCCCATCCCAAGAACCATCCTTCCTTAATAACATTGGTATTAAGTATGGTACACCATTAATGATACAACCACAAGATAGTATTGGTTTAGCTACATTGATTTTCATGTATGCCATAGCTAATGATTGTTTGTTTACAAGACAACCTACTGACATACCCCAGTTTAAATGAAAGTCATTACCAACATACTCTATATTTGACTGCGTGTGGTAATGCCCTTGACATACCGAAGCAGACATTAGTTGTACTGACTTAACAATATTCTTAGATACTTGATGTGCAAAGTATATCCTACCGAGTGTGTTAGTTTCCCAATGAAACTCTTTCCACTGCCATCGAGATGACACATCTAGTATTTCATTATAATCTTTTAAGAAGAACTTAGACATTCCTTTAGCCATGGCTCTGCGTAATACCATAGATCCATGATTAGATTCTAATAAGATCATATCAGGGTACATCTTCTCTAACTTCTTAATCCAAAACTTGCCAACTTCTAGTTCATCAGCTGCGGAAGGTAGGTCTGGATTAATAACATGGCTTACATTGATGCTATGCCAATCCATCTCATCACCGATATTGATTACCTTATCCCAGTTATATCTGTTTTTTAATTTATTTAGAAAGCGAAAGCTGTCAGGATGGTGATATGGTATATGAAGGTCAGAAATGACCAAAATCTTATCCATTTTTCCCGTTTTAAGGACTGTGGGTGGGGTACTTAACTTCTTCTTGTATGATCTACTTGTCTTTTTTAAATCTGTCTGCGATTTTTTCACCTGATCTACCAATAGTATATCCTCCTATACCAACTAAGATAATATTGAGTAAAGAATTTTGTACAGATTCTGGAATATTGGGTGCAGTAAAACCGAACCAATGAGCTACCATCAAACCAGCAAAGACTAACATCATAATTGGTCGCCAGTTTCTCTGTAGAAATCCACCTTGTGCTTCTGTTTGTATAATTTTAGCAGCACCTTCTAGTTCTGCTAGTTCACCAGATATAATCTTCTCCTGGACTTTAGCTTTTAGTTTGTCTGCCTCTCCTTTATTGTCTACTACTTTGTCTATGGTTTTGAATACAGCACCAGCAACTGGTCCTAATAAATTAAGCAACATCTATCTCCCTCATTGTTAATGCTAGTTCGGATGCTCTATTTGGTGTTTGACGATACCAAAGAGAATCAATCATTTCATCTGAGGCATCAGTATACCTAGCTTCTTTAAGTGCAGATAGCATACCTTTAAATTTAGATACACCACCTTCACCCATTTGATAAACCATTTCTATTACTACTTCTTTAGCAGTAGTATCTATATCATAATCACCAACTATATTGTCAGCACCTTCACAAGCAGTTTGGAAATCTTGTTCAAATAATATATCCCATCCTTCTCTTGTAGTAGGTATATCTTCACCTTCAATTATTTTATGACCATACCCACCAGTATCGAATCCTTCACTACATTTATAAACATCTAGTCTATAACCTTCATGTTCTTTAATTCTTTCTTTTAGTTCTTCAAATGGCATTATAATCTTTCTGTGTACAAAATCCTGATATGTACAAATCTTTATTATTTCTTAAACTGTATCTAAAGTTATCCACATATGCAAGGCAATCTGACACAGTTTCATAAGGCTCATATATAGGTTCTAATACACAACTTTGATCTAATGGTGAGTTAAGAGATTGAACACAAAATATAATTACTAAATAAAACTTCACTTTATTTGTGTCATTATAATGGCTAGTAGGTTAGAAAATACTAGGAATCCAACAGACCACATGACTTTCTTAATCATAGATATATCAGATTCAATATGTTTGAGATGATTATTTTTAATAACTTCGATATCCTTCTTAATTAATAGGATATCTTTATCTAATTTATTTATTTTCTCCGACTGACTGACCATGTTGTATGTCCTTTATTTTTTCAGTAACATTCATAGCTTTGAATTTATTTAATTCATTAGTTATGTGCATATTCATTTCATCTTCTTCAGTTAGTCTTAGTATCTTTTTTGTAAGATACGATATAAAAATTTCTTGTTCATCAATAATCTTTTGTAGTTTATTGCTTTGTCTTTTATTAGACCTGGCTTCTTTACGCCATTTATTTATTTCTGTTTCTGATTCAGTCATTAGTTTACTTTACTCATTGATCTAATAAATTCAACACCTTCTATATTTTCTATCTGTGCTTCTACTTTAACACAAGATACTCTTGCAGTATCAGATTGCATATTGCGTTCAATGATTCTTTTCTTTTCAAGACAATCTTTAACACCATCAGTAACAGTATGTTCAATCATAGTTCCACCAGAAAACAATAATAATGCTATAATTACTTTAGTTACCATATCCGTTTGCTCTTACTTTGTCTTTTAGTTCTTCTATATCTTCTAATGCTTTTTCCATATCAGCTTGTAATCT